>JAAHTG010001030.1_pt1 | contig 20803 bp, 40 predicted proteins | sample 6116081 | NCBI WGS metagenome assembly JAAHTG01 (sample SAMN13939989, study PRJNA603662) | sponge metagenome | isolation source: marine sponge | host: Mycale hentscheli | place: New Zealand | collected 2005 | reverse complement strand
ATTTATTTTTTAGAAATTCAGGTAGTACTCATTTAACAGTAAAAAGTACAGGATTGGTAGGAATTGGAACAACTTCGCCAGCAACTAAATTTGTTGTTTCTAATGGTGGTGCATCAGGCATAGAGTTTCAACCTGAAGTAGTTACAGATACAAATAGTATATCAAATTATGACAGAACTGCGTCAGCTTATATGAATTTGAGAACAGATGCTTTAACACAACAATTTTTGATTTCAGGTAGTGAAAAAATGAGATTAGACGCTACTGGAGTAGGAATCGGAACGGCTTCGCCAGCAGCTAATTTAGATATTCAGGATTCTTCAGGTTCTACTGCCTTAAGGTTAAGAGATTCTACAGGCAACACTTCTTTATATTTACAAGCACAAAATGGTATAAATGTTATTTCTACAGTAACAAATCATCCTTTAAGATTTGATACTAATGATACAGAACGTATGCGTATTACGAGTGGGGGGGATATAACAGTATCAGGTGGAGATTTATTTTTAAATAGTGGAACAAGTTATAATGACAAAGGTGTAGTTTATTTTTCTAATGAAAGAACTGCTATAATTTCTGACATTGTAAATGCAACTGCTAATGGAGATACAAGTTTAGATTTTCAAACAAGAACAGGTGGAACAAGAGCATCAGCTATGTTTATAGATGAAAATAGGAATGTTTTAGTGGGTAAAACTTCTATCAGTTTCGGTAGTCAAGGAACAGCAATACTTGGTGACGGAGAACTTTATGTCACAAAAAATAATAATTTTTGTTTTGCATTAAATAGATTAAGTTCAGATGGTGAAATACAACAATTTTATAGACAATCAGTTCAAGTTGGAAACATATCTGTTACTTCATCTGCAACTGCTTATAACACTTCATCTGATTACAGATTAAAAGAAAATGTAGTTTCTATGACAGATGCTTTAGATAGAGTAAGTCAATTAAAACCTAGTAGATTTAATTTCATTGCAGACGCAGACACAACAGTAGACGGATTCTTAGCTCACGAAGTACAAGACATAGTACCTGAAGCTATAACTGGAGAAAAAGATGCAATGCAAGATGAAGAGTATGAAATTACTCCTGCTAAATATAAGACAGTAGTTCATCCTGCTGAAGATGCAGTTTATGAAACTATAGAACATCCTGCTATTGAAGAAGAATTAGATGATGAAGGAAATGTAATTGTAGAAGGTAAAGAAGCATATACTGAAGAAATTCTTGTAACTGAAGCTAAAGAAGAATGGTCTGAAGAGATTTTAGAAAGTGAAGCTGTAATGGGTACAAGACAAGTACCTGATTATCAAGGAATAGACCAAAGTAAATTAGTTCCTTTATTAGTAGGAGCAATACAAGAACTGAAAGCAGAGATAGATGAACTAAAAAAGAATTGTAATTGCAATTAATATATTATATTTGTTATTATTAACATAAATTTTTAAAAAATGAGTAAAATAAGTAAAGAAGAACTCAAAGAACTACAAGAACAAGAACAAAAGAAAGGTGCAATTTTGCACGATCTAGGTGTACTAGATACACAGAGACATTCTTTATTGCACGTCTGGGCAGACATTGTTAGCCAACAAGAAGGTGCAAAAAAAGAACTAGAGGAGAAATACGGAAAAATTAATATTAATTTAAAAGATGGATCATTTGAAGAAATAAAAGATGACGAATCTGAGGAATAATCTTTACGGAATGAGCTTAACTGATATTAAAATATATTGTCTTAATTTGACAACACTTGGAATAAGTTTTACAAATATAGACCTTATACTAAAAATAGTATTAGTAGCTATTTCTATAGGTTATACTGTACATAAATGGATTTTAATGTATGAAAAAAACAAAGCAAATAAGTGATAATATTTCATTCTTAGAGGCTACTAGGTCTGATACAGCCAAAAGGCTAAAGATTAAAAACACTCCTACAGACACACATTTAAAAAATATGAAGACTGTAGCTGAGAAAGTTTTTCAGCCTCTGAGAGAATGGGCAGAACATCCAATAAGAGTAAATAGTTTTTATAGAAGTCCTGATCTTTGTGAAGCAATAAAATCAAGTAGAAAAAGCCAACACACAAAAGGACAAGCAATAGACATTTCTTCTTTAGGTGAAAAATCTAACAGAGAATTATTTGAATGGATCAAAGAAAACGTAGACTTTGACCAAATGATATGGGAATTTGGTGGTGATCCCAATTTAGAAAACACTAACCCAAAATGGATTCACATATCTTATGTGAACAAAAAATCAAACAGAAATCGCATACTAAGAGCAAAATCAAAGGGCAGTTCCGTTACATATTATGTAATGAAATAGTTTTATAATGCCAATACCTAAACCTAAATCTGGAGAGAAACAATCTGATTTTATGATTAGATGTGTTCCTCAACTTATGCAATATCATCCTAAACAGGAGGCTATAGCTATTTGTTACCAAACATTTAAAGACAAAAAATAATGCCAAAAGAAATATTAGATAAAAAAGTAGCCATTGATTTGGATAATGATGGGTCTAGCGATATAAAATTAGACATCAAATTTATCGGTTTATTAGTAGGTGGTATAATAAGTTTAACAATGACTTATTCACAACTAACAGCAGAAATAGAACTTGCTAAAGAATTACCACAATACGAAGTTAAACAAGATGAAGTAGTAAATCAAAAGATAGCATTTCTACAAAAAGAAATAGATAATTTACAGGATCAGGTAAAAGATTTAGAAAACAAAGTATATAAAAGATGAATAAAAGATTGATTTTTGCTATATGTTTTATAATAATTGTTTTATTGTCTACTATCTTTATTCAGAGCTGTAGTAGTGTTTTATATAGATCACCATTAGTAACTCACGTTTTAGCTATAACTGAAACAGGAGACACTCTTAAAGTACCAATTAACCAAATACAACCTAACAGAATTTATAATGTAGTAGGGTATAATTATAATCCTTATCACAGGCATAGCTATAGAGATTGGAGGTTTTATTATGACAACTATAGAAACGATTACAAAGGTTATAATAAGTTTATATACCAAACTCCTAGCAGAACTATAAACATCTTTAACAACCAAAGTAAAACAACAGGAGGTGGTAATAATCCTGTAGCTGTAAATCCAGTTACACAAGGAGGAAGTTCAAAAAAGAAAAATAATTAAATGAGCTTAAATAAAAACATAGCTGAATTAGATGAAAAAACTTTAAAAGAGCAAATAGCTGTAGGTCAAACTATACAAAAAGTAAATACTCTTTTAGATATATCTGAGCATTTAAACAATGATAGTTGGGATGGTGTAAGAAGATTAGAGTTAATTGTGCAAATAGAAAACAAGTTGTCTCATTTAATTGATGATTTATGAAATATGAAATATACTATTTTATAATATGGGCAATATCAATAATATTATATGCTGCTTTTTTAATAGAAATAATAAGAAGAATTAACAATAAAAATGAGTAATATATTAGCAAAAATATTAGGAAAGACTGGAGTTGGAATAGCTGAAAAATTATCAGGTATTGTAGATAAATTTGTTCATACCAAAGAAGAGAAAGCAAAGTTTCAGAAAGAAATGGATGAGATATGGATATCAGCAGAAGCAGATATGCAAAAGAATGTTACCGAAAGGTGGAAAGTAGATTTAATTAATGGCAATACTTTGACTAGATCAGTCAGACCTATTGTATTACTTTTTTTAATTATTTCTACTGTACTTTTAGTTTTTGTAGATTCAGGTAGTATTAAGTTTGAAGTATCATCTGAATGGATAGAACTTTTAAAGGTACTTTTAATGGTAACAGTATCTGCGTACTTTGGTGGTAGATCGTATGAGAAAGTAAAGAATAATGGCTAAGAGATATTTGACTCCTTCTTACATAGATAAACCAAAAAGAAAGCGTAGAGGTATACATAGTAAAACTAAAAACACAAATAACAAAAATGGAAAATACTACAAAGGCACAAAATACAGGGGACAAGGAAGATAACAACTTTTTAGACTTTAAAAACAGAAAAAAATTTGAAGAAAAAATACCACAATGCGATATTCACGATGATGAATGTTTAAGCTGTGGAAGTTAAAATATGGAATCAATAGAACACTTAACAGGAATGTGTGGAGAAACGCATCCTAATTTATTTATAGCTTTAATTATATTATTAGTTATTAAAACTTCTGTATATGTAATTTATCAATACAGAAAAAACAATTTAAATTAATTTTATATATTTGCTAAACAGACGCACATCTGTACAAGGTGCTAAACTTCAGTAACTACGACTGTTGGATCAGGCAAATTAATTAGTTTCTTTTTCTTTGGGGGGGATTTTTCTTTTCTTTTTCTTTTTACTCTTTTTCTTTTTCTTTTCTTTAGTATTAAAATATTTGTTAATAATCGTTATATTTATAAACAATTATGGAATTTACAACAGAAAAAATAGATAAAATAGTTAGTTTTAAAACAATCAAAGACAAAGATAAAATATCTAGATTATTAGAGATTGATGCTACTCAATACACTAATCTTGGTATAGATTCAAGTAAAAGAGCTAAATCAAAAGTAAAAAGAAATAGCAGATATATTTACAGAGCTATACAGGAATTAGATTACGAAATGGGTACTAAATTTTTATTATATCAAGACAAGTAGAAAAAACTTAGTTAAAAAATTAGATACAGTCTTTAGTTTGTTTATCAGAAGAAGATATGCCATAAATGACATAGCTCAATGCTATACCTGTGGTAAAAAAGACTATTATAAAAAGCTACAATGTGGACATTTTATGTCTAGAAAATCATATAGTACAAGATGGGATGAAATGAACTGTCAAGTTCAATGTATTAAATGTAATATGTTTGAACAAGGTATGTCTTATGTGTTTGGTTTAAACTTAAATGCACATAATGGTAAAGGCACAGCAGAGAAATTATTGATAAAATCAAAGAAAATAGTTAAGTTATCAAACGATGAGCTTATTTCGTTAATAACTAAGTATAAAAATCTTTTGGATAAAATGCAATAGTAATATATTTGTAACAGTTCTGTTCATTTTGTCTTTGGTAAAAGAGGGATAATCGTAAAACATTATCCTTTTTTTTTGTCTATTATTAGGATATAAACAAAATGTTTAATATCTTCACCTTATGAATACAGAACAATACCAAAGGCAACAATTTATCAAGGATAACATTGATGTCAATTTAGATTACAACAAATTAATAGAAGAAGCTGAATGGAAAGTAGAATTTTACGAAAAAGAAGTAGTAAAAGCCTATCAAAATTTAGAGCTTTCTAAGTTAGCTGTTAAACAGTTAAAAAACAGATTAGATTATGAAACACAATTATAATAATCTAATGCTTCCTTATTATAAGGACAGAGTAGATGCTCTGGTCGGGTATGTTCAAAAACTACAGTTTGAACTAGAATACAAAGAAAAACAAGTTGAATTTTATAAAAGAGAATGTTATGGAAAAAACTCTAAATGAAAAGTTAGGTATAATTCAAACAGAATTAAAGTCTAAAAAATCTAGATATAATTCCTTTGGCAAATATTATTTTAGAAGTGCTGAAGATATACTAGAGGCTATTAAGCCATTTTTAGTACCAATGAATCTATCGGTTAGAATCAGGGAAGAATTAATAAGTGATAATACAATTAAGTCTACTGCTGTAATAACTGATGGTTTAAGTAGGTACAAAGCTACTGCAATAGTTGGAGTAGATATGAACCAGAAAGGTATGCAAACTCCTCAAAAGTTTGGTACCGCCTCAAGCTATGGTAAAAAATATGCTTTAGGTAATCTATTTCTTATAGACGACACTCAGGATTCTGATGCTTTAAATACACACGGATCAAAGCCTACTTTATTGGCTAAGACTCCACAACATAAAAAAGTAATACAGGGATTAGAGAAAGGCTATAGTATAGATGATGTCAAAAAGAAATACTCTTTGACAAAAGAAATGGAACAAGAATTAAGTAAAATAACAAAATCAATTAAAGTTTAATATTATGAGTTTATTAATTAGTGCGAGTATAAATGTTGCAAAGTTACCCAAAGAGAAATTTATTAAGGGTAAAGATGGAGCTGTATGGTATAATTTTACTGTATCAGCTTCTGATGAATCTAAGTATGGTAATAATGTTTGGATATATGACAGCCAAACTAAAGAGGAAAGGGAAGATAAAAAGGCTAAACATTCTTTAGGAAATGGTCGGATTGTCTGGACAGATGGTAATGTACAAGTCTTTGAAAAAGACAAGGAAGTTATAGAAGCAGACACAGAATCATCAAGTGATAAAAAAGATTTACCATTTTAAAAAAAGTTACGGATTTCTTTCCGTTGAGTTCACGTAACTGAAATTAGAGGGTAAAGGTTTAAGTATCTTTCCCTCTTTTTTTTTATATTAGACAAATGACAGACAAACTACTAAATCTAATGTTTGAATTAGAGAATCAATGCTTTGTTGATACCTCTGAAGAACTTTCTTATCCTCCTGTAGCTTTATCTTTAGGTGAAAAATTACTTAAATCTAAGCAAGGAGATCAGCTAGTACCAATACCTGTGGGAACATATGGGAACATTTCTGTTGTCCATAGTTTGCCAAAAACCAAGAAGACTTTTTTTATTTCTCTATTAGCTTCAGTATATTTATCTGGTAAAAACAATTTTGGTGGAGACTTAAAAGGTCATAGAAACGGAAGATGTCTTTTACATATAGACACAGAACAAGGATTTTGGCATTGTCAGAGAACCTTTAAACGTTGTCTACAAATGAACAAAGATGTTGAGCAAGGGTGTTATCATACCTACGCTTTAAGAACATTATCACCAAAGACTAGAATAGATTTTATAGAACACTTATTGCATTTTAAAAGTAATATTGGAGTATTGCTTTTAGATGGGATAGCTGATCTTTGTAATGACGTTAATAATATAGAGGAATCTAATTTGGTTACTCAGAAGTTAATGGAATGGTCAGCTAATTATAATGTGCATATTTGCTGTGTAATTCACAGTAATTATGGATCAGATAAAATGACAGGACATCTAGGCTCTAGCTTAATGAAAAAGGTAGAGACAGAGATACAACTTGAAAAGAACACAGTAAACAAAGAATGGGTAACAGTTAAATGCAAAAGAAGCAGAGGTTTTGCTTTTGAGACATTTAGTTTCCAAGTTAATGAATTAGGACTACCAGAGGTCGTAGATAATTACTACGATCCGTTAAAAGGGTAGTATGAATGTAAAAAAAAGTATGGAGTTACTGTTTAAAAAGCATAGTAACTGGATAGACATAGTGTGTTCATTTGGTTTAGAGAAATCTCTAGCTGAAGATATTGTTCAAGAAATGTATATTAAAATACAATTATCAATAGAAAAAGGTTTAGATATTTCTTATGGCAAAAATGACATTAACTATTATTATGTTTTTAAAACTCTTAGAAGTTTATTTTTTGATTTAAAACGTAAATCTAAAAACGTAAAAAGAGTAGGCATAGAGAATTTAAGTTGTAAAGAAGGTGATGTAGATTTTACAGCAAAATATGAATTAGTAACTAAGGCTTTATCTGAAATGTATTGGTACGATAGAAGAGTATTTGAATTTATAAACTCAGGAGAATCTGTAGCAAGTTTATCTAGAAAAACAGGTATACCTTATTATTCACTTTACAACACATACAAAAAAGTTAAAAAAAAGTTAAAAGATTTATTATGAAATTAGGAGACTTAGTAGAAACAATAACAACATATACAGGAATAAAATGGATAGTTAAAAAGATATGGGGAGATGATTGTGGATGTGATGAACGAAAAGATAAATTAAACAATATAAAAATCAAAAGATGGTAACTTTAAATTCAGAAGATTATGAAAGATGGAAACTATTTAGAATGGACAACAAATCAAGTATTACTAGAGAAGAGCTTGAAGTGGTCAGCAGATTGCACAGCAAATACTACAAACATAAATATTATATACCTTGCTCCTGCTCACCAAGAACGATAAATCAATGGATAGCAGACATAAATAAAATATGGGAAAATGGGAATAACTAAAATCCATAAATGGGAGAAAGCAGTTATAATGCTCCTTAATCTAGATAACTGGGAATTAGAATGGACTGGAAAAAAGTTTGAACATTATGACGCTAAAGGTAAAACTCCTAAAGGTCATAACTGTGTAATAGAGATGAAATTTAGAGATAAGTATTACGCTGATAAAATGCTTGAGGTTTATAAGTATGATGAATTAATGAAACTTCCTAAAGACACAATTAAATTATATTTTGTAAATGATCCTAAAGGAAATTTTATGTATTGGTTAGATAATCTTGATATGCCAGAACCTAAAGAAATGTATTGTCCTGATACTACTATGTGGACAAAAAAAAGATTAAACAAAAAAGTTTACCTCTTAAAAGAAAACCAAGCTAGTAGAATAAATCTAAATACTACTTATTGAATTTTGTTAATAACCTAAAAATGGTTATATTAGCAAGTATGAGACAATACAGAAGTAATCAAGGAAGACATCCTAAAAAAGAAAACACGACATTTAAAATAATTGGAACAGCTTTAATAAGTTTATTAGCTGTAACATTATTTATTTTTATTAAAAAATGATATTATTAATTGACGCAGATAGCTTAATCTTTGCTAGTTGCTATAGGACTAGAATAGAAGGTCAAGAACTAGAAGATATTTACCATAGAGATTTAGAAGATGCTGTAGCTAAATTTGATGAACAGTTTATGAAGATATGCAATGACATAGAAGATGTTTATTCAGTTCAAGAAATAAAAACCTTTAACGGAAGTAAAGGAAACTTTAGAAAAAAAATAACTCCTAATTATAAAGCCAATAGAAAAAATCAAGAACTTCCTCCATTGTTACACGATATGCATCAATACGTAAAAGACAATTACGATAGTATATATGGGTATGGATTAGAAACAGATGATCTGGTTGCTCAGTATTGGTTTGAACTATCTAAAGAACACGGAAGAGATAATGTGATGATTGTAAGTATTGACAAAGACTATAAGCAATTCCCTGCTTTAATTTATAACTATCATTATAATCATAGAGAATTTTTAGACATAACTCAAGAACAAGCGTTGTATAATTTCTATGAACAATGTATAATCGGGGACGTCTCTGATAATGTTAATTTCTTCAAAGGTAAAGGTCGTGCGTTTGCAAAGAAATATTTTAAAGATTGCAACACAAAATACCAATACACAAAGAAACTATACGAACTATTTAAAAAAGAGTACAAAGGCAAAGCAAAACAGAAGTATATAGAATGTTATAATTTACTTAAATTGCGAACACAATGAGATTAAAACCAATACAAATAGCAGATAAGATCAAGGAACTATCTGGTATTAATATATTTGAAAACACGAGAAAAAGACCAGTAGTAGAAATGAGGTCTTTGTTATGTTATTTACTTAGAGAAAAACTAGGAATGAGATGGACTAATATTGCATTATTTTTTAAGTCTCAAGGAAAACCAGTTAATCACGCTACAGTAATACACAGTAAAAACCTATATGAGATATATAAAAAAACAAATAAAAAACTATCTGAGATAGAAAAACTATTTTCTTTTAAAAGCAGTCTTACAATAGATGAGATAGATAGGGTACATTACTTAGAGAATAAATGTAAAAATCTACAATTAAAATTAGAGAATCCTCTAGTTAAATTACTAGATCAAATTCCTGAAGATAAACACGACAAAGCAGTAAACGACATAGAAAGACTCATTAAGAGTTGGGAATGGAAAGAGAAAGTATTATGAACAAAGACATATTAATAAACCTTATAAAAATAATAGAATCAGATTTTAAAAGAAGATGTGAACAGTCATACGATGAAGAGGACAGAGATAAATGGGGTGATAATCACGGAATACTTAAAATGATAAGACAAGAGATAGAAAACGGAGGAATAAAATAATGGAAACAGACAAAGACAAAAGAAAACAAATCCCTATTTATTCTGGTGTATTAAAATACTTTCCTGATGCTATAGCAGAAGTAGCTAAATGTAGTTATGCAGGAAACCAACAACATCATCCAGATAAACCTTTACATTGGGATAGATCAAAAAGCACAGACGAATTAGATGCTCTTGTAAGACATTTAATGGAATCTGGTCAAACAGATATTGATGGTGTTAGACATTCAGCTAAGGTAGCTTGGAGAGCTTTAGCTCACTTACAAAAAGAGATAGAGAATGAATCTAATTGATTATATAAAATCATTATTTAAGTCTAAATGGATTTATCTTAAAGTTCCTAAAGAATATAAAACAGGAAAAAAAAGAATAGAATGTTTGAAACAAACACGACAACAAATATTGAAGCACAGTAAAATAGTTAAATAGATACGTTATATTACTTGAATAATCAAGTTTTTTCAAATATGAGTACACACGGAGGAAAAAGATCAGGAGCAGGTAGAAAGCCTAAAACTGAAGAGTTAGAACTAATAGAGAAGTTAACTCCATTAGAACCTTTAGCTTTTGCTGCTTTAGAACAAGGCTTAAAAGATAGAGACTTTAAGTATGTACAACTGTATTATAATTATTATGCAGGTAAACCTAAAGAAACAAAGGACATAACTATAAATGAAGATCAGCCATTATTTATAGACTAATATGCAATTAACAAAAACCTCAGCTCTGTCTAAACTCAGAAAACTAGATAAGAGAATACGAATAGTCAGAGGAGGATCATCAGCAGGAAAAACAATAGCTATATTATTAATCTTAATTGATTACGCAATAAAGAACTCAGGTAAAGAGATAAGCGTAGTATCAGAGACTATCCCACATTTACGTAGAGGTGCTTTAAAGGACTTCTTAAACATCTTAAAAGGTCTTAATAGATATGACGATAACAAGTACAATAAAAGTACCTTAAAATACGAGTTTAGTAATGGCTCATATTTAGAGTTCTTTTCAACCGATCAGCCAGACAGATTAAGAGGAGCTAGACGTACTGATCTATTTATTAATGAATGTTCTAATGTTAGCTTTGATTCATACCAAGAGTTAAGTATAAGAACCTCTGAAAATATTTGGTTAGACTATAATCCTGCTAATTTGTTTTGGGTAGATAAAGAACTTATAGGACAACCAGACACAGAGTTTATCACATTAACATATAAAGACAATAGTAGCCTTCCTAAATCTATAGTAAAAGAAATAGAGAAAGCAAAAGAGAAAGCTAAGACATCTACGTATTGGGCAAATTGGTGGAAGGTATATGGATTAGGTCAGATAGGTAGTTTAGAAGGTGTATGTATACCTGATTGGAAATACATTGATAATATACCAGAAGAAGCTAGGCTACTTTGTGGAGGTCTTGACTTTGGTTACTCAGTTGATCCTTCAGCTTATATTAGATTGTATAAATATAACAATGCTTATATATATGATGAGGTCTTATATCGTAAAGGAATGTTAAATAGAGACATTAGTTTATTCTTAAAGAACAATGACATAACAGAACATATATACGCTGATTCAGCCGAGCCTAAGAGTATAAGTGAGATTCGTTCTTATGGTCATTCTATATCAGGAGTAACAAAAGGTAGAGATTCTATAGTCTATGGAATAAACCTAATTAATCAAAATGAAATATACGTAACTTCAAGATCAAAGAATCTAATCAAAGAATTACAAGGATACATCTGGAGTAAAGATAAAGAAGGAAACGATTTACAGAAGCCTACAGGAACTCACCCAGATTGTATTGATGCTGCTAGATATGCTCTAATGATGCAACTAGAAACGCCAAATAAAGGCACATATTACATATCTTAAATATAGTTATTAAATTATTTGTTAATATCATTTATATTGTTTTACTTTACTTTATAATTAAAAACAAAACTATGAAAAACTATAAAATAGATTTTTACGATTACAAGGAAGATGGAACTCAGATAGATTACTCTGTTGAGTTTAGTGTAACTCCAGAAGATAACGGAGACTACTACCAACCTCCTAGTGGTGGTGAAGTAATAGATATTAGACTATTTAAAAATGATGATCTAATGAACGCTGATGATTTAGATGGTGAACTTGAGAGTTTAATGATGGAAGAAATAAACCAAGAACTAAGATGAAAAAGATAATTGAGAGTATTTTATTTATGTTATTGTGGACAGTATTTTTCTACCTTAGCATATTATTTATGAATTTTTATTAAATTTGATTATGGACAAAATAAAGAACTTACACGATTTAGAATATTATGGGAATATTCAGCTATGTATAGAACTAGCTTTAAAATGGGGAAAATTAAAACCTGACAACAAAGAAATAAAAGCATTGTCAAAGGCTTTAATAGACATTTCATTATATGTTATAAGAATCAATGGAGACTTAGATAAGACTACAAACGCTTATAGCGATTATAAATACAGAATGAATAAAGCTCTATTAAGACTAGAGAATATCAGAGGCAAATACGAAAAGTTTAAAAAATTAGAATTAGCAGATAAAAGATAGTTTTTATAGTTTTAGTTAGTTTGGATAGGTGGGCAGATATACAATTTACTTAAGTGGTTAAAGTATGTCTAGCTCACCTTTTTTTATTATTTAAAAATGTTTAATTAAATACGTTATAATATTATGAAAGTAAAAATAACTGTGCCTACAGATTTAAATGAAATTACATTAGGTCAATATCAAAAGTTTTTAAAAATAAAAGATAAAAATGATGATCCTTATTTTATCCAATGTAAACTAATAGAGATATTTTGTAATGTAGATGCTCTTGCAGTTAGAAATATGAAATTAAGTGACGCTGACAAAATAGGTAATCTTTTAAATAAAATGTTTCAAAAAAAAGCATCACTAATAAATACTTTTAAACTTAACGGAGTAGAGTATGGCTTTATCCCTGATCTTAATAATATATCTTTTGGTGAGTATATAGATTTAGATACCAATATTTCTGATTGGAAAAATATGCACATAGCAATGAATGTTCTTTATAGACCTATTTTACAAAGACAAAATAATAAGTATAGAATAGAAAAATATAAAATAGAAACAAAAGACAATCTTATAAATATGCCTTTATCAGTAGTTATGGGATCAGTTTTTTTTTTGTTTCATTTAGGGAGAGACTTGTCACAAATTATGATGAATTATTTGGACAACAATCAGAAGGAAGACTTGACAGCATATCTAACTTCTCAAGAAAATGGGGTTGGTATCAATCAATTTATGCTCTCTCTCAAGGAGATGTTACAAGACTTGAAGATATCACAAAATTAGAATTACATAAATGTTTAAATATGTTAGCTTTTATAAAAGAAAAACAAGAACTAGAAAACAAACAAATTAAAAATAAGATTAAATGAGTAATCAAGGAGTGAGAGGTTTTTATCAAATAAATGAAAAAATTAAAAATCAACTTTTAAATGATCAAGATATAAACACAGTTACATCTGGTGATATAAGTAAAATAAATTTAGGAAAGCAAGATATATTTCCATTAGGTCATATAGTAACAAATAGTGTAACAGTACAAGAACAAACATTAAGATTTAATTTAACTGTTTTTGCTATGGATATTGTAAATAGATCAAAAGAAGAAACAGTAGATATTTTTACAGGAAATAATAATGAACAAGATATTTTAAATACTCAGTTAGCTGTATTAAATAAATTAATACAATTTTTAAAAAGAGGTCAATTACATACTGATATGTATCAATTAGATGGTGATCCAGTATGCGAAAGTTTTTATGATAGATTTGAAAATGAATTAGCAGGATGGTCATCTAATATGGACATTATAATATATAATGATATAACTATTTGTTAAATGGAATTTTTAGAAACACAAAAAGAATTAGAAAAATTTGCTAAATATGTTATACAGCAATCAAAAAGTAATTTAACAAAGAAAAAAAAGAACAATACAGGATCACTATATCAATCTTTAGATTATAATATAGACGTAGAGAAAGGAGCTATATTAGTAGATTTTATAATGGATGAGTATGGTGAATTTGTAGATGAAGGTGTTAAAGGAAAAAACCCAAGACAATTACCAAAAGGAAGTAAATGGTATGGAATACAAAAAGCTCCTGACAGTCCTTTTAAATTTGGTAGAAATAAAAGTAAAGGATTAAGAGCTGCTATAAACAGATGGACTATACAAAAAGGTATAAAAGGAATAAGAGATGCAAAAGGTAGATTTATAGGTAGAAAAAGTTTACAATATTTAATAACAAGAAGTATATATTTATCTGGTATAAAAGCCACTCATTTTTTTTCAAAACCTTTTAATGCAGGTTTAAAAAGATTTACTGATAAATTTTTAGAAGCCTTTGCGTTAGATATAGAAAAAGGTATTATACTAGGAACAAAAAAATAAATTATGGCAACTATATTCCCTTTACGAAGTCCAAGATATGAAATACTTACAACTCCTTCAGGAGCAGTTTCAGCTAAGTTAGAATTAACAATAGACAGCACATTAAGATATACGATTATAAAAGAATGTACAGCAGGTGCTACAGTAACATTTGAAATAGCTGAATTATGTAGAGACTATATTGATCCTACATTGTGGACAGTAGCTAATGTAGTGTATTCTAATTTATCTGGTATTGCAATACAAAGGGATATTAAGTTTTATGATGCTGCTAATGCAGGTGGTAGTCAAGTAGGTTCTACTGATACAGTAACCTATGAAGGCTTTGATGGATTTGGTAAATATATGGATGGAGCTAATCCTACAATTTCACAGGCTGCTACAGATGCTTTTTTAATAGATAAGATTACATCTAGTGGAGGCTATGAAATCTTTATGCCAGAAAGTACATCAGGTTGGATTGTAGCTGTAGATGGTAGTGAAACAAAAGGACATATAACAGTAGGTACTTCTGTAACTTCTGTATCTTATAGAAGCTCAACCTGTACTGTTACTAGAGTAGGATGTTCTAAATATACTCCTATAAAAGTCTATTTTATAAACAAATTAGGAGCTGTACAATGGCTTTATTTCTTTACTAAAGATGTAGAGCTTTTAAATACGTCTCAAGAGACATATCAAAGAAACACAATAGACACTAGCACAACAACTCCTAGTTATTTTGCTCCTGCTTATAGTAGTAATCCTACCTATCCACATCCAATAACAACTTATAACAAAAACGGAAAAACAAGTTATTCTCTAAGTTCTGGTTATTATCCTGAAAGAGCTAATCCTTACTTTGAGCAGTTACTACTTTCTGAAGATGTTTGGATTGAAAAGAATAATAAACCTGTTGCTGTACAAGTGAGAACAAGTAATATGACACTTAAAACAAGTTTAAACGACAATCTAATTGACTATACTATACAATTTGAAGAAGCATTTGATTATATAAATAACATTAGATAATGCAAAAACTTCAGCTTTACATTAGTGGAACTAGAGTTGATTTATTTAAAGATGAATCTGTTTCTATAACTCAAACAATACAGAATGTTAGAGATATTGCTAAAATCTTTACTGAATTTACACAATCTTTTACTGTACCTGCAAGTAAGACTAATAACATACTATTTCGTCATTACTATAACTTTGACATAGCTGTTAATTCTTTTGATGCTAGAAATAAAGTAAGTGCTAACATAGAGCTTAATAACATTCCATTTAAAAAAGGATTTATAAGACTAGAAGGTGTTGAGATGAAAAAGAATAAACCTTATGCTTATAAGATCACATTCTTTGGAGAGACAGTAAACTTAAAAGACCTTTTAGAAGATGACGAACTAAGTACATTAGATACTTTAAACTCTAATAACTTAGATTATACAGCTACTAATGTTAGAAGTAATTTAGTAGGTAATGTAGACACTATTATAACTCCTTTAATTACACACACTAAACAGCTCTATTATGATACTGGTATTCACGTAGCTCAAGATGGTAATTTATACTATCAAGGTGGTGGTGGTACTAATTTACACGGAGTATTGTGGTCTGATTTAAAGTTTGCTATTAGACTTTATGATATAATACAAGCTATACAAACAAAGTATAGTATAACATTTTCAACTGATTTCTTTAATTCAAGTAATCCTACATTCTATAATTTATATATGTGGTTACATAGAAAAAAAGGAGATGTAGAACCTGCTCAACAAGTGCCTATGCAATTTACTCAAGTTAGTGGATTTAATGCTTATAATACTCCAAGTCCAGAAACATCTACTTCAAATGGTGCTATTGTTATACCTAGTTCTTTAGTTACATCTCCTGCTCAGATTTTAGGGTTTTCACTTGATCTTACTCCTACAACTAATGATGCTTATGATATACAAATATATAGAAATGGTAGTTTATATTATCAAAAAACAAATGTACAAGGAGCTGAAACATTAACTGATGCTGATTTCACTTTAACAGCAGGAAGTTTTACTATCTCTATTGGTTCTACATCAGTTGTAACTTTTAATAGTACAAATATAGTATGGGAGATAAATGGTCAATTAGGTGGTGAAGTTATAGGTGGGTGGACAGATATATGGCGTTCTACTTTTACCACAGTAACATCAACTACATTTGAATTTGTAATAACAGAGCAAATACCTAAAATGAAGATAATAGATTTTCTAAGTGCTTTGTTTAAGATGTTTAATTTAACAGCTTTTGTAGATGACACAGGTACAATAGTAGTAAGAACTCTAGATAGCTATTATTCAGCTTCTAGCGTTGTATGGGATATAAATAAATATGTCAATATAGATAAAGGAACTGTAGACATTGCTTTACCTTATAAAGAAGTAGAATTTAAGTTTAAAGGATTAGGTACATTTTTAGCTAAACAGTTTGAACAATTAGAAAACACAGGATGGGGAACTTTAAGCTATTCTTTAGATAATGCTAAATATGATGCACCTTCAGAATCTTATACAGTTGAAATACCTTTTGAACATCTACAATATCAAAGGCTTGTAAACGCAACAGGAGGAGCAGATACAGACATACAATGGGGATGGTCTGTTGATGATAATAAAGAATCTTATTATGGTTCACCTGTAATATTTTATGCTATTAAGATTACAAGTGGTACTGAAATTAGCTTTATGAGTAGCACATCAGCTAACCAACCTGAAACTGATTATATAATACCATCTAATAGTAGAGCTTTAGCCTCTTCTACAAGTACAGAGAATATAAACTTTCAACTTGAAACAAATGAATATACAGGTGGGACTACGTTTACAGGAACTTTATTTGAGAACTATTATAAGACTTATATAAGTGCTGTATTTAACAACAGAAGAAGATTAACAAAAGTAAAAGCTCAATTACCTTTAAAAATTATTTACAATTTAAAATTAAACGACAAAATTTCGTTAAATAACTATACATATAAAATTAATAGTTTAACAACGAACTTAACAACAGGAGAAAGTAGTATAGAATTATTAAACGAAGTATGATAAAGAATATTATAGATTTATTGCAAGTTTCTAACGGAGAAACAGAAAACATTAGAATAGCTCAAGGTAAAAATAAATTACCTGAAACATTTAAGGAGGGATTTAATCAAATTAAAAACGAATACAAATGGCTCAAACAATACAAGTAGAATTACAGGCAAAAACCGATAAAGCCATTAAAGAATTATCAGCTTTACAAGCAGAGGTTAAAAAATTAAATAATCAGGTTGAAAAAGGCAATAAAGAAACAGCAGATAGTTTAAAAAAAGTAGAATCATCATCTGAAAAAGCAGCAGGAGGAATAAGTAAAATAGGAACAGCAATTAAAGCAGCAGGAATAGGTTTAGCTGTAGCAGCTTTTGCTAAACTTGCTGAAGTATTTAATGAAAATCAAAAGGTAGCTGATGCTTTTAATGTAGTATTTGAAACATTATCATTAGCTTTTAATGATTTTTTTAATTTTATTGATAGTAATTTAAGCACATTTACAGGTTTTTTTAAATCTATTTTTAATGATCCAATACAATCTATAAAAGATTTTGGTACTGCCATAAAAAATAATGTTATAGAAAGAGTACAATCTTCTATAGATACATTAGGGTTTTTAGCAGAAGCAGTAGTAAAGGTATTTAAAGGAGATTTTGCAGGTGCAATGGATGCAGCTAAAAATGCAGGTAAAGAATTAGTAGACGTTGTTACAGGTGTTGACGATTCATTTGACAAAACTGTAGAAGTGGTAACACAAGCATCAACAGCTTTAGTAGATTACACAAAATCAACAATTAATGCTGCTAAAGAAAATGTAGAACTAGCAAAAACTGCTGCTTTAGCTACAGTACAAAATCAAGGGTTAATAGAAAAATATGATTTACAAGCAGAAAAATTAAGACAAGTAAGAGACGAAGAAAGAAACACTATAGAAGAAAGAATTAACGCTAACAATAAATTAAATGATGTATTAAACGAACAAGAAAAAGCTATGTTAGCTAATGCCAATGCAATATTAGCAGCAGCAAAAGTACAATTTGATAAAAATCAAAATTTAGAAAATGAAATAGCTTTAACAGAAGCACAAAACGAATTATTAGCAGTACAGGCTCAAGTAGCAGGGTTTAGATCAGAACAACTTGCAAACGATTTAGCATTAAATAGAGAAAAATTAGAGTTAGATAATTCTATAAGAGATGCTGAAGCTGAAAGAGAAAACGAACAAAGAGCATTTCAAGCAGAAATGGAAGAAGGAGAAATTAGAAGATTTCAAATGACTCTAGAAAATTTAGCAATAGAAAGTGAAGCAGAAACTAAAAGACTAGAAGAAAGAAAAAATCTTTATAAAGAAGGAACACAAGCCTATGTAGATGCAAATAATGAATTATTAGCATACCAACAACAAAATGCAAATCAACAAAAACAAATAGAAAAACAATTAGCAGCAGCTAAAATAGATGCTGTACAAGGAGCTTTAGGCAGTATAGCTTCTATAGTAGGTGAAAACAGTAAATTTGGGAAAGCTATAGCTGTTACTCAAGCTATAATGGATACTTATGCAGGAGCTAACAAAGCTTTAGCTCAAGGTGGGATATTTGGTGGTATAGCAGCAGCAGCAATAATAGCTACTGGACTTATAAATGTTAAAAAAATAGTAAAACAAAAACCTCCACAAGAGCCTAGTTTTGCAAAAGGTGGTTCAGCAGGATCAACTCCAAGCGTAGAAACTCCTACCGCAACTTCTGCTCCAATATTGCCAAATATTAATACTGTTGGTGCAAGTGGTGTTAATCAATTAGCTGAGGCTATAGGAGAACAGCAACCAGTACAGGCTTATGTTGTTTCAAATGATGTAACTACAGCACAAAGTTTAGAAAGAAACATAGTAGATGGTGCATCTATTGGTTAAATACAAAATTTTAAAATAAAAGCGTTATAGTGTTATGAAGATTATAGAATTAATTTTAGACGAAGCTCAAAATATGATGGGCATAGAGGCAATATCAATAGTAGAAAATCCTGCAATAGAAGAGGACTTTGTTGCTTTAAAATCAAATGAAATAAAGTTAGCAGAAATAAATAAAGAGAAAAAAATCTTAATGGGTGCTTTACTTATTCCTAACAAACCTATTTACAGAAAAAATGAGGAAGGGGAATATTACATTTATTTCTCTAAAGATACTGTAGAGAAAGCCTCACAATTATATCTTAAAAATGGTAATCAAAATAACTCAACTTTAGAACATCAGCACGAACTTAGTGGACTAACCTTAGTAGAGTCTTGGATTGTAGAAGATGAAAAGTACGACAAGTCCAGAAAATATGGTTTAAATGTACCAGTAGGTACTTGGATGGGAGCTGTAAAAGTAAACAATGATCAGGTCTGGAATGAATATGTTAAGACAGGTAAAGTAAAAGGTTTTAGTATTGAAGGATATTTTGCTGATAAAATGCAAAAACCTAAAGTAGATATGTCTGAAGAAAAAGCTGATTTATTACTTAGTCAGATCAAAAGTATAGTAAAAGGAGAAAAAATAGAACTTGCTTTAGTAGATGATTTAAAAACTGTTTATAATGCTTTAGTAAAAGTTAAAGACGTTATGGATGGTAGTTTAAATAAAGCAAAAATGTCTGCTGTTATGGGAGATACTGGCGTAAAGAATTTTTATAAAAAATTTAAAAATATTGAAACTGCTGCTAAAGAATTAGGTATTCCAGTATCAAATATAGAATTAGGTATTCCAGCATCGTATGAAAATGAGGTAAAACAATTACAAAAAGCTTTTGACAGGGTAATTAAAGCATAAATAAAATGATAAATAAAATATTAAATAAGTTTTCAGAAGAAAATAAAGTAGAGTTATCTGATGTAGGTGATTTACAAAAATTATTATCAGATATGAATAAAAATTTAGATGTAGCACAAAAACTTTCAACTAAAGTAAATAGCTTTAATAAAGAAGGTGCTAAAATCCAACAAATAGTTAAATCAATAAGTTCTGAATATAAAAAGTTATTAAGTGAAACAGACAAAAACGAAGCTCAAGGATTAAAACTTAGAGATAAAGCAGATAGATTACTAACAAAAATTTTTAATGCCTCAAAAAAACTTGGTATAAAACCACTATCTATAAAAGGTGTAAAAGAAGTAGATCAAACTTATGATAAGTTAATGAAAATTAATAATTATAATGATATAGACACTAAAATTGAAAAATTTATAAAATAAAACTATGAGTAAGCATATAAATAAAATATTAAATAAATTTTCAGAAGAAAATAAAGTAGAGTTAGAAAAGGTAGAGTTAGCTTTAGTCCAAG
>JAAHTG010001029.1_pt1 | contig 20805 bp, 15 predicted proteins | sample 6116081 | NCBI WGS metagenome assembly JAAHTG01 (sample SAMN13939989, study PRJNA603662) | sponge metagenome | isolation source: marine sponge | host: Mycale hentscheli | place: New Zealand | collected 2005 | reverse complement strand
ATCAATATGGCTTTCCTACTCTCTCTTCTTTGTAGTATTTGAAGGTCGCACCCAACTATACGATGTGGAACTAGCTTTGCAGTATATCAAACAAAACGCTTCAGACTGGGAAGTTGATCTCGAAAAAATGGCTATTTTAGGTCGCTCTGCTGGTGGGCAATTTGCTTTTATAAATGGTTATGAAAACGATTTTATTTGTTTTAAAGCAGTGATAAGTTACTATGGTTCCGTTGATTTAACTCATGGTTATCGTTATCCTCCTTTTCCTGATCTTATCAACACCCGTGACTTGTTGGAAAAATATATAGGTGACAATCCTGATAACTTACCTGATTTGTATAAACAAGCTTCACCGATAAATCATGTTAAATCAAATTTACCGCCAACTCTTCTAATTTATGCCAAACGAGATAATATGGTGCAATCAATCGCAGGAGAAAAAATGACTCAATAACTCAGAGAATCGGGGAATAATGCGATTTTTCTGGACATTGACTGGGCTGATCATTCCTTTGATGCAGTTTTCTTTGGCATTAGTAATCAATTAGCTTTATATTACACTGAGCGTTTTTTAGCTTCTGTTTTGTCTGATTAGGAAGTTGCCAATAATAAATATATCATTACTATAATGAAAAGATAGTGCGATCGATTATTTTATGGAAGACTACTATCAAATTTTAGAAATTAGCCCTCAAGCAAGTTTTGCTGAGATTAAATCTGCATATAGAATACTCTGTAAAGAATATCATCCCGATAAATTGCCACCGGGGACACCCGAAAAAGCACGTCAATACATAGAAGAAAGATTTAAACAAATTAGTGAAGCTTACTCCGTCCTCATTAATGAAGCAGAGAGACAAAAATATGATCAACAAAATTCTTATGGAGTAAATACATCAAGAACTTCATCTCCAAAACCACCACCACCGCAACCAGAAAGAAATCAGACATATTCATCTGTTAATCCTGTTTTTGATACAGAAAGATTAAAACAAGTTGCTCAGAGATTGGAGGCTCAGAAACAAGAGATTGAAATCGAATATAAAACCATTGAAAGAGAGATAAATCAATCTGTCAGAGAAAAATTACAATTTCTAGGACATCAACCTGAATATTTGACCAATGAGTATTTGAAAGGGGAAACTTTAGCCAAAAAAATCACTATTTTTGTTATTTCCATTCTTAATGGAATGGCGGGTTTATGGTTTATGGGCTTAGGTAATGCTAATCTATTTTCTGTGATAATCGGTGGTGCTTGGGCTGGTGGTTGGCTTGTTTATGGTCTTATTGTAGTTTTTGTGTATTCTACTTTGAATACTAAAATTGCTGAACAAGTTAAATTTGTGAGAGATCAAGCTAGTTTAGAGAAGTATGAAGCCAAGGAAAAGAAAAATCGGCTATTACAGGATATACATTTAGAACAACGACGAAAAATTGATTATTTTAAATATATTCCCATAATTACTATTTCACCCGATTATATTGCGGCTCTTTCTGATGAGGATCAATTTTATTTGCTTCAAGCCATATCTGAAAGGGAAGATAGTCATAAATTAAATGCAAATCTCAAAACAGCAGTGACAATTATTGCTCAATTAGGGATTTTGGCTGTATTATTTGGTCTCAGAAGCGATCGCTTTTAATCAAAACTGACAATTGACAGGTAAAATACTCTAACACCTTCGCTAATTGCCTTTTAGTCTTACAAAATAATTTCTGGGAGAATATATTAAACAATGAAAATTGCTATTATTGGTTGTGGATATGTCGGAAAAGCGATCGCCAAAACTTGGTACGAAGCAGGACATAAACTCACTGTCACCACCACATCCCCAGAAACAGTAACTCAACTCGCAGATTTTGCTCACCATGTTAAAGTTTTGCAAGGAGATGATTTACAAGCATTAACGGACATTTGTCAAGGACAAGACATAATTCTTTTAAGTGTGGGTTCAAAAGGCAGAACTGAGGAAAAGTATCGTTCTTCTTATGTGCAAACTGCTCAGAATTTAAAAAAAGCTCTGCAAAATAACGATACTGTCAAACAAGTAATTTACACTAGCAGTTATTCTATCGTCGGTAATCATGATGGTGCGTGGGTAGATGAAAACACAAGGGATAAACCCGCTAATATTTTTGCAGAAATTTTGTTAGAAGTAGAAGAAATATTACTCTCTATGGAAACTGACGATCGTCATGTTTGTATTTTAAGGCTTGGTGGTATTTATGGGAAAAATCGAGAAATCAAAAAAATATTCCGTAATGCTATGGGACAAACTAGAGCAGGTGCAGGATTAGAATATGGCAACTGGGTGCATTTAGAAGATATTGTGGCGGGTATTCAATTCGCTCGTGTGCAAAATTTGTCGGGTTTATTTAATCTCGTTGGGGATGAGCCTATGCAACGCAAAGTAATGTTAGACAAACTAGCTCAAAAATATGATCTAGAACCGATCATTTGGGACGAATTACAACCTTCTCCCCGTGTGTTTAACGTCAGGGTTTCTAATCAGAAAATAAAATCCATGGGATTCACTTTTAAGTATCCTGTAATAGAGCTTTAGGCTGCAATTTTGGAGAATAAATATCGGTTTTCGATACTTGTCACTAAGCGATCACATCCGTTAAAATCAACATTATAGTTTTGTTGAAAGGCTTTATCTTCTTTCCAAAGCCAATTAGTGAGATTTTGAGGATTGACCTTATCAGGATGAATCATATCGATTAAACCTAAATTTTCCAAAATCTCTGCTCTGATAAACTGTTCTAGTCTGGGTTTGACGCGAGGTAAAATCAAGGCTCTTTTTTGAAAAGACAAAATTTCACAAGTAGTATTATATCCACCCATGGCAATTACTCGATCAGCTTCCTTCACAAACAAAGTCGGTTCAGGAAGATAATCAACAACTAGTAAATTTTTCCGAGAAGAAGCATAATCATGTAATTTTTGTCGTTCTTCTATGGGCATAAAAGGCCCTGTAACTATTACTCCATTCGTATCGGCTGGTAACTGGGCATGGGCAAAAGCTTGTGCTAATGTCGTTCCATCTTGTCCACCTCCCAATAAACACAACACAAATTTTCCGGGGGGAAGTCCTAAGTCTGTCAATATCTTTTGGCTTTTAGATAAATCGTACTTAAGTCTTAGTCGTTGATCTAAATAGCCCAGATAATTGATTTTAGCAATGATATCTTGACAGAAATTATATTCTCGACGTATATCATAAATTCTTGAATCACCATATACCCAGATTTCGTTATAGTATTTTCTAATTGCCTTTTCATTATTGGCACGTTTCCAGTCACGGGCGACAACTTCTGGTTGATCTAAAATGTCTCTTAAACCAAGAATACAATGAGTTTTTGTTTTCGATCGCAAATATTTTAAAGTAGGAGTTAATTCTTTACCTGCACCTCTGGGAACATTATCAGTAATGAATATATGAGGTTTAAATTGTTCGACAGCTACTTTGATAATTTTAGAGCGTAATTTAATTATTTTTTGGAAAGAAAAATTGAGATTTTTAGATTGATAAAGCCCATCACTAGTCTTGAAAAGTGCGGGAAGTGAAAGGCAATCTATTCCAGAAGTTTTCACAAAATCACTTGCTGTTTGTGAACCTGTAATCAGAAGTATTTCTGTCGGTAAATCAGATGCAGCTAAAGTTTGAGCAATCAGAATATTACGACGCTTATGTCCGAGTCCCATTGTATCGTGAGAATAAAGAACGATTCTCATCGGTTCAGATTTAGAGGTAAATTTCTTAGTAAAAGATACCGTTTGTTGGTCTTGATAAAGGTCTAGATTTAACATCAATATGGATTAGTGATAGTTTTTTTGTCAAAACCAAACATTCTCAATTTCCACATCTTAATGTTTAACGCAAGTATTTAATTTGATCAAAAATATTAGAAGATAAAAGTGAAAAAGCCGTAATAGAAGCATTAGAAAGACTTGCAGAATATCAAACTACTTTTGTGATTACCCACGATTTACATTTAGCAGCTCGTGCGGATATTATTCTTTATTTGGAAAATGGCACGATTAGAGAGCAAGGTTCTCATCAAAAATTGATAGAATTTAACGGTGCTTATGCTGCTCTTTATAGACTACAAGCTCTAACTCGTGGGGAAAATTCAGAATTGGGGACTGTGAATTCAAAACGGTGAGCCTTGAGTCAATTTTAGATACTCAGCAAATATTAGTATATTGAACAAGAAAAAGTGAGTTCGGAATAAAAACTAATTATTCATTATTAATTACGAAATATGATTTTATCTGCTGAAGTTGATATTATTAATCGAGATCAAGGACTTCCGGGGTTGTCACTTTTATTTGACTCGGAAGCTTTGGGTAAGATTCTCAGACAATATGTTAATAACGTAGATATAGGTGTTCCTCAAAGTTATTATCTTCGTTATAAACCTAGAACTAATTGTTTAGTAGCTTATCATTTGCCTGTCAATGGTGAGTCAGTAATTATATACGCTAAAGCTTTTTGTTATGACGATCGTCATAAATTTCATAAATGGAAACAAAAAACTACTATTGTAGGAGTTCTTGGTAATGGTAATATTGCTTTGGATAACTGGTTGACCATCGTTACTGTTATACCTAATGATTTTAAAATTCAAGGGTTATTCAAAATCGTCGATCGAGAAAATCAAGACAACATCCTGAAAAAAATATTTTCCCAGAAGCCAGAATTATGGACAGGAGAGGTAAAAAGATTACGTTACAAGCCAGAACGTCGTTATGTTGCTCAATTATTAGTTGAAAAAAAACCAAAAGCTTTGATCAAAGCCTATACTTCTGAGGATTATCACAATATATCAAGGAAAATTAAAAAATTTTCTTCTCAAGGTAATCTTTGTCTGGCGAAGACTTTGGGAAGATCTCGACGCTATCAAATTATTAGTTATGAGTGGTTAGAGGGTTCTCTATTGACCGAAATACTTATGTTACCCAATTGTGAAAATTCTGTTTGGGAAAATGTGGGAAAGGCTTTGGGTGAACTTCATCAACAAAAATTGTCTTCCAAATTTCCTCGTGTAAATACCAAACAGGAGATTTCAACTTTACAATCAACAGCAGATTGGCTAACTTTTATCTATCCTCCTTTTAGCCAAATTATTAATAATTTAACCAAGAAATTGTGTCATAAACTATCTTCTATTTCTTGGGTTAATTGTTCTATTCATGGAGATTTTTATGCTGATCAAGTATTGTTGATGGAGGATAATATGATCGGGATTTTGGATTTAGACAGGGCAATAATAGGTAATCCCACGGCTGATATTGGTAATTTTATCGCTCATTTAGAAAGACAAGTGTTATACGATAATTTATCACCTGATTTTATCGATCGAGCTTGTGAACATTTATTATTAGGCTATGAAGGGACTTGTTCTTATTCTGTGCGTCCTCAACTTAACCTTTATCTGGCTATTTGTCTATTTCGTTTAGTTCCTGAACCTTTTCGTTCTCGAAATTCCAATTGGGTAGAAAAAATGAGACTGATACTCGATCGAATTGATCAGATTCTACTCGAATCAGCATAAATGGTAAACCTTTATCGGTAATGATTTCAGCTATTTTAAAGAAAAAACTTTGTCCATTCAACTTTGACTTTTTATGACCAATATTCCTATTATCGATCGATTTAACCTTGCTTCAGATCCGAAAATGCCTTTTTTGGCGAATACTCTAAATCCGATTGAAGTGGAAAATCAATTTAATAATCATTTAGCTCACCTACATCAAGGAAAAGGAAAAATTGAATTAGCATCTATTCGCACTCTTCGTCATAAAATTGGTCGTCGTTGTTTAATTGAATACAAAGTCAAAATAATTTCTCCTCAAGAGGATATTCCCTCAATTACATTGCTCGGAAAAGTGCGTGGCAAAGGTTTAGATTATTCTAGCTATAAATTGAACAAAACCCTGTGGGAAAAGGGTTTCAATCATAACAGTGAGGATAAAATCTCTGTTCCCGAACCCATTGGTATTATTCCTGATTTTCAAATGTGGCTACAACGTAAAGTCGACGGAGTAAATTCCACAGATTTATTAACCAAGGAAAATGGTATTGATTTAGCGAAAAAAATTGCTCTTGTTGCTCATAAACTACATCACGCAAATATTCCCACCAAACGAAGTCATACAATGGCAGATGAGTTATCTATTCTTCATCAAAGACTCGAAAAAATGATGATAATCTATCCCCATTGGCAGACAAGATTAGAACGATTATTAAAATTATGCGATCGCTTAGGTGAAAATACTCCAATACCTGAAACTAAAGGAATTCATCGAGATTTTTACCCAGATCAAATCTTAGTTGATGGAAAAAAGCTTTATTTATTAGATCTTGATTTATATTGTCAGGGAGATGTTGGGGTTGATATTGGTAATTTTATGGCTCATCTGACAGAACAAAGTTTACGCACTTTAGGTAATCCTGATGCTTTAATCGATCGAGAAATAGCTGTAAAAAATAAATTCATGGAACTTGCAGGAGAAAATCATGAGAACGCGATCGAATCCTATAAAATATTAACTTTAGTTAGACATATTTCCATTAGTACCCAATTTCCTGAACGTCAGCCTTTCACTTCAACATTAATTGATTTGTGTGAACAGTATTTCCACCGATTACATTATCTTTAAATATTGATTTAATGTTTAGGAAGCTAATTATTTATTCTCAATTATGACAAAATTTTTACCTATATTAAAACTAACTTTGGTTATGATGCTTCCTTGGTTAACTAATAATAATGCGGTCGCATCAACATCAATAGATAAAAATCAAGAGCTTAGATTAGAAGAAGAACAAATAGCTGATACAACGAATGTCTATCAATTACAAGATGTTTCTCTCTCTGATTGGGCTTATGAAGCATTGCGTCATCTAGTGGAAAAATATAACTGCATTGCAGGTTATCCTAACGGCACTTTTGGTAAACAGAGAATTTTAAGTCGCTACGAATTTGCTGCTGGCTTGAATGCTTGTACCATGAAAATTGAAAATTTACAGCAAGAAAAAATCCCCATATTACAACAAGATTTAACTACTCTCCAACGGTTACAAGATGATTTTAGCTCAGAATTAAAAGCGATCGCAAATAACATCGATAATTTAGAAAATCAAGTTGCCTTTATCGAAGATAATTCATTTTCTACCACCACCAAATTAAGAGGAGAAGTTCTTATTGCCGTTGTCGCTAGTGGAGGTTCAGATAGAAATATTGAAGATGAAGATGAATCAGCAGGTAATCAGTTTAGTCTGGGCAATAGAGTGCGTTTAAATCTTCAGACAAGTTTTACAGGTAAAGATTCTTTAATTATCCGTTTACAATCGGGTAATATGCCTGAACTTGATGAAAGTTTTGGTACAGAGATGGCACGGTTGGGTTTTGATGCTAATAGTAATAATAATCTTGCTGTGCGGGACTTACAATATCGCTTTCCTCTCAATGATAATATTAGAGTCTGGCTAGGTGCTAATAGCTTCAGTTTTAGGACGATCGCAAATTTACATAACCCTATACTCGAAAGTAGTGGCAAAGGTGCAATCAGCCGTTTTACCCGTCGTAATCCTGCGGTTTTTCGTAATGGTAGCGAACAACAAGGAATCGGTACAAATATTGAATTTAATGAGATTGTTAGTTTAGATTTAGGCTATTTTGCAGGTAGCGGTGAAGATCCTAGTACAGGAAATGGAATATTTAATGGCGATTATACCGCTATTGGTCAGCTCAATTTTGAACCCACGGAGAATCTTGATTTTGGTCTTGCCTTTGGTTATTCCCATGCCCAAAATTCAGTAAATCTTTCTGGTACTGTTGGTAGTCCCCTTGCAAAACGACCTTTTGGAAGAGTTCCCACTTCCGCTTTAAGAGCTGGAATACAAGGCAGTTGGCGAATTAGTAAAAAATTAAATTTAGCAGGTTGGGCAGGATATGTTCAAGGTAGAAATGAGTCAAAAGGCAATCAAGATCAACGTGCCGATATTTGGAATTGGTCTGCAAATCTTGCATTTTTGGATGTGGTCAAAGAAGGAGATTTTTTGGCATTTGCGGGGGGAATGCCTCCTAAAGTCACTTCGATCGATCGAAGTATAGCGGATAAAGACACATCTTATATCATTGAACTAGTTTATTCATATCCTTTAACCGATAATATCAAAATTACCCCCGGTGCTTATGTGATAATTAACCCAGATCATAATAGTAATAATGATACTATTTGGGTTTCAGTTATACGAACCACTTTGAGATTTTAGTTAATCATAAATTATGGTAGCAAGGAAGAAGGGAGAAAAGGAGCTGGGAGAGAAAGTATTTTGTTACAGTTTGGAATATGACTGCCCATCCCTCAAAACAAAATTGATGAACTACTAGATGCTTAATCTGTTTGTCTCTATTACAAAAGACGTGAATTCAATCATCATCGACTCAAATTATTGATTAACAAGTTAGGGACTTGCGTGAAAATAAAGTACCAGTTTCATTGTCTAAAAGTCCCCCGCCTCCTTGCCCCCAATTCTGGGGGATTAAGTGGATGCTTTGCCTTTTTTACTGGGGATTTAGGGGGCATCAGTGCGATATTTTTTCCCATAGAAATATCCTAAATGGTATATTTATTATTTGCAACTCCCTTAGCTCTAGAGCTAACTTTGATCAAATCCCATCCCAATTACTACAATCTTTATAACTAAAGGGCTATCAATGCTTGATTTTGTCTGAACTATTGGAGTTTAATACTTGATAATTAATAATGGATAATTGATAATGGATAAATATTGATTACTATTTCAGACCACTAAAGAAATAAAAAGATTATGAATCCATCTTTTACTCCCGAAGAAATCGCCGCAGAAGGAATTAAACCAGAAGAATATGAAGATATAGTTCAAAGATTAGGCAGACATCCTAACAAGGCTGAATTAGGAATGTTTGGAGTAATGTGGTCAGAACATTGTTGTTATAAAAATTCTCGCCCTCTTCTATCACAGTTTCCCACCAAAGGAGAAAGAGTCTTAGTTGGCCCTGGTGAAAATGCAGGAGTTGTGGATTTTGGTCATGGTTTACGGGTTGCTTTTAAAATTGAATCTCATAATCATCCTAGTGCGATCGAGCCTTTTCAGGGTGCAGCAACAGGGGTTGGAGGTATTTTAAGAGATATCTTCACCATGGGTGCAAGACCGATCGCAATCCTTAATTCTCTACGTTTTGGTAATCTCGATAATCCCCACACTAAACGTATTTTTAAAGGTGTTGTCGAGGGTATAAGTCATTATGGTAATTGCGTTGGTGTACCCACTGTTGGCGGTGAGGTTGATTTTAATTCAGCTTACAAAGGTAATCCCCTTGTTAACGCTATGGCGATTGGCCTAATGGAAACTGATGAAATTGTTAAATCTGGTGCAGTAGGAATTGGTAATCCTGTATTGTATGTGGGTTCAACAACTGGTCGAGATGGTATGGGAGGTGCAAGTTTCGCCAGTGCCGAGTTAACTGACGCATCTATGGATGATAGACCAGCAGTACAAGTGGGAGATCCTTTTCTCGAAAAATCCTTAATAGAAGCCTGCTTAGAAGCTTTCAAAACAGGAGCCGTAGCCGCTGCCCAAGATATGGGGGCTGCGGGTATTACCTGTTCAACATCGGAGATGGCAGCTAATGGTGGTGTTGGTGTGGAGTTAGATTTAGACAAAATTCCCGCCCGTGAAACAGCAATGGTACCTTACGAATATCTTCTGTCTGAATCTCAAGAAAGAATGTTATTTGTGGCTCATAAAGGAAGAGAACAAGAATTAATCGATATTTTTGAACGATGGGGACTCCATGCAGTAGTAGCAGGACAGGTTGTTGCTGAACCTATTGTTCGTATATTCCATAAGGGAAAAATTGCCGCTGAAGTGCCTTCGACTGCCTTAGCTGATAACACTCCAATTTATCATCATGAGTTAATGTCTGAACCTCCTGAATATGCAAGAAAAGCATGGTCATGGAATGAAGCTCAATTGCCTGATTGTAATGTGAATGGCATTGAAGATCAAAAATGGTCAAATATTCTCTTAACCTTGCTTGATACTCCTACAATTGCTTCTAAGAGATGGATTTATCATCAATATGACCATCAAGTCCAAAATAATACAATAGTAATGCCGGGGGGAGCAGATGCGGCGATTGTCAGAGTTCGTCCTGTCAATGGAAAACCTGAGTTGGCGACTACAGGTATTGCGGCAACCACCGACTGTAATCCTCGCTATGTTTATTTAGAACCAAATTTAGGGGCAAAGTTAGCCGTTGCTGAAGCAGCTCGTAATTTAAGTTGTGTTGGGGCTGAACCCATTGCTATTACTGATAATTTGAATTTTGGGAGTCCTGAAAAAGCGATCGGTTATTGGCAGTTACATAATGCTTGTACTGGAATTTCCGAAGCTTGTCGAGAGTTTAATACTCCTGTGACTGGTGGTAATGTTTCTCTTTACAATGAAACGGTTGATGGTGATGGTAATCCGCAACCAATTTATCCGACTCCTGTGATTGGCATGGTGGGCATTGTTCCTGATATTAGCCAAGTTGTGGGGCAAGGTTGGCAAAACGAGGGGGATGTCATTTATGTTTTAGGTCAATTTACTCCTTCTTTGGGTGCATCAGAATATTTAGCAACTATCCATGATACCGTTGCGGGTAAGCCTCCTGCGTTGGATTATGAGCTAGAAAAATCTGTCCAAAATGCCTGTCGTGCAGGTATTCGCAATGGTTTAATCAAATCTGCCCATGATTGTGCTGAAGGTGGTATTGCGATCGCTTTAGCGGAATCTTGTATTGCGGGAAAGTTAGGCTGTGAAGTGAGTTTACCCGTGAATAAGATGCGTTTGGATACGGCTTTATTTGGTGAGTTAGCTAGTTTAATTGTGGTTTCTGTTTCTGCTGAGAAGAGGTCTACATGGGAAAATTATTTAGATACTAATTTAGCGGGTAATTGGCAGGAATTGGGTGTGGTTAAATCTCAAGTTTTGGCTATTAATAATAATGGAGAAAATTTAGTTAATATTTCTGTGGCAGAAATGACTAATAATTGGGAGAATGCGATCGAAAGAAGGCTGTTAATGACGTAATCGAGATAAGGTTATAAACTATTATTTGTATCAGGATTGATTAATTTACAGAATTTTTGACTTACACAAATTGGTTAGTAGTCAATAAAAATTCAGATAATTAGTTGGAGCATTCTTTAATAAGTTACTTTGACAATAACAACAGTTTTTCATTTGCTTAATTTCTCATTTGTTAAACTTCTGATCCTTGATTTTCTCGTTTTTCAATGCGATCGAGTAAACCGTTAATCACTCCTTCTGTAAATGTTTACAGATGTTATCTAAAGTTGATTGGTTAATTTCGATCGCATAAGTTTGAAGTTTTTTGTTTTTGAGTTTTACATCTGGGGGTAAGCCTTTATTTTTGATATTTAAAGGTTTGTCTGGCTCTAATTGTTCAAGGTCATCGAGGTATTTAATTGCATCTTCTGGGTGTATGTGTTTTTCAGCTAATTCTTGTTCCTTAGCTTTAATTTTTTTACGAACATTATTAACAAACTGGTGGGAGACTTTGGCAATTTTAGCTAGTTCTCTAGTTGATAATTCATTCCACTCATTATCTTCAAGTAAAATAAGTACTGCTTTACGTTTCCATAGGTAGACTTATTCGGAGTTCATGAAATCTGAATTAGAACAAGGTTTCCAACAAGTCCTATGTCAAGTCCATAGGTAGACACTATATCGTCATGTTTCCCCGATGGAGCAGACAGTTGTTTCCAACAAGTCCTATGTTAAGTCCATAGGTAGACAAAGCACTTTTGATTATTCGTCCCGGTAATTGGGTGTTTCCAACAAGTCCTATGTTAAGTCCATAGGTAGACTGCCGACTATTGTAACTCTTTCCTCGCAAAGGTTTTAAGGGACGATTGCGGAAGAGTCGCAAAAATGACGATTGATATACAAAGAACTACAGACCTAAAATGGCTGAAAAGCTTACAGGACAAAGGGCGTAAAGGTGTACCGAGAGACGATCGTCAAAACCTTTGCCCAGTGTGTATTAGAGCTTGTTTTTGTTTAAGTAGTACTTTTACACCCCGTGGCTTACGCACAAAATAAAATTAATTACCACAATCGTTCAAATTCACTTTGGGATGAATCTAAATAAGTTAAAAAATTATGAGTGCGATCGCTATCATCAGGAAAAATAGTTAACAACTCCACGTATTCTCTGGTGGGTTTAATTTTATTATCTTTAGTTTTCAGACGACGGGGATACATACGATGCCACATACGCCCAATTTTACTCATTTTACCTGTCAAATCAGATTTTTTAATCGTTTGATTAGATTTATATTCTTCATGGAAATAGTAAACGGCTTCGCTATCGTCTCTATCTTCAGCAATTCGCCCCCATATTTGCACATTACCTTTTTTAAAAGACTCTCGCCAATTTGCCCCTCTACTATCTAAAGCATTTTGATCTAAGTTTAGCTTTACCCATCCCTTCATGTTTTCATGGAGATCATTAAGGAAAGTAGTAATATCAGATAGTTGATTGATAAGAATGTAGTATTTAGTGGAAGGTTTAACTAACTGCCAATGACAACCAATCATGGGTTTATCACCATTATCTAAATAATCTTCAAAAAACAAACGATGGTCAATTCTTCGCCACGATTTACCAAAGCCTCCTAGCAACAAGGAAAATTGTATTAACTTAGTCAAAAATATTTTTAGATTATCTTTCCTTTTCTTTTTCACTTTGCCCATGGCTAAAATATCTAAAGCACCATGTTTTAAATCATAAATAGGCATATTAAAAGGACGACGACTAGGAGTATAGGTAAAGTAATCCATGTCTAAGTCAATAGGATTAAAAGCAATTCCTAACTCTCCTACTATTGCCCCATTTTCACCGCCAAAACCGCCCCAAAGTTTCTTGGTAATAGCTTCAGCATTCTCCGCAGATGTAACACCTCCTAAGAGTCTTAAGGTATGTCCTCGCAAGGCTGCTTTAAACATATTGGGGCGAAATTCTCCCTCACCACTAATGACTTGAGAAGCTAATCCTTGTCCTTTGAGGTTGATGCTCATCAAGGAGTTAATATTAGTGCGATCGAGTTTTACTTGTCCATAACCTGCACTTACTCTTGTGCCAATGCCTTGAGCGATCGCTTTTTCCCATATTTGCCAAATTTCTTGCCATTGTTCAGTAGATAATTTTTTCTTACTAGAAATACCAAAGGTTAATTCAGGTTGATGGAGAGAAATTTGAATGAAGGCACTTTCACCTTTTGGTTTTTTATGGGTTTGATTAGTTTGAGTTTGCCAACCTTGTTGAGGATGGACAACATCAACTATTTCTTCTTGATTCCAATCAGCTGAGGGGTAACCGCCATGAAAGCGAAGAATACCCGGATGAGCTTCTTTTTGTTTTCTATCTTCGTAACCACAATAATAGGAGCATTTTTCTTCTGGGCAAGCCCGTAAAAAAGCCCCTTTCATACTCGAACCAGGGTAGTAAGGAAAGCCTTTTGCACCAATTACAGGACGAGTAACTCCTTCGTCTTGTCCACTGTTAGTAATAAATCTGCCTGTGACTTTATAGGTTTTCGTCTGTACATGGGAACTAAATTGATGATCTTTTTTTTGCTCTTCAACAGAGTCTAACCACTCGTCTGCCCATTTTTCGGCATCTTGGCGTTTATCTTCACGCTCACGGACATCAACTAAATATTGTAGTTGACATCTGCCGTCGATTTGGGCGCGAAACATAAGGGGGATTCTTTCATAAGCGTCTTTCATAATAGTTACCTCTTGGTTTTTGTAATCCGACTCTTGACTATTATTTATATCGTTGTGTCCACCAAACCATTGATTCGGTTAATTGGGTAAGAATTGCGATCGCAATTTTTCTTTGTTTTTGATCAAATTCCCATAATTTTTTACTCATGTTTTGGATATCTTCATTACTATTCACTGCATCGTTCGGTAGAATGATACCTGCTTTTTGTAAGATAGATACTAGTTTTGTCCATGTATCACGCCAATATTGAGCCTTATTGCGATCGCTTTTTTCTAATCTGAATTGCTCACCCCAAAATCTTTCTAAACCATAAGGTACAGCCATACGCATTTTGTAGGATTGATTTAAAGCGTCTTTATCACGATATCTGAAAACTAAATCGTGAGCTTCTTTGTCTAAGTTATAAGATTGCCAAGCCATAATTAAACCTCCTTGATTTTAATATTACAGTGACCAAAACCGATCGATTCCAAACCACCTAAATAGATTTCTTCATCATGAGAATTTTCACCGTCAAAAGGTTTCCATGAATCATTGGTTTGCTGATTTTTTTTCATTGCCACAGGAAAAATTAAATGAGTGCCTTCAGGTAAAGCTTCGGTGTTAAAGAAAGCACCAGTTTCTACCTTTTTCTCATCTTTGTCTAACCTCACTCGACTTTGACGATATAAAGCCATATCATGAATCATGGCAATTTCATCATCAGCAACTACCACCGCTGGTAACTCTTCGCCGAAAGGAAACCAATTGGTTAAATTTTGATTAGGATGTTCAATTTCCAGAAAACCAAAGTTAAAAAATAAACTAGGCTTTCTTTCTACTTGTAAAGGTTGTAAAACCGATGAACCTGTATATACTTGAGGTAGTTTATCTTGAATACTAGTAATGCGTTTATAACGAGCTAATAATCGAGGGCAAGAAACCCAGACAACTGGTTGCCCGGGACAAAATACAGGTAGCCAAACAATGGAAGCATATTCAAATTTTATTGGCGATTCAGTAGTACTAACTTCTTTTTGTGGCTCATCCTCATTCTTCGTACCATCATGTCCATACCATTTATTAGCTTCTTTTTTTCCTTGATTGAGATACATTTCGGAGCGAAAACGTCCTCGAATCGAGCTACCTGGTATAATATCTGTTTGCGTAAATTGATCTCGAAATATCAGGTTTAAATTACCTGTTTCTTCTCCTGCGGTTGCACCAACGTGTAAAGGCGCTAATGTTTCAATGATTCCGTAAGCTTTTTGATACATAGTTTTTCTTAATTGAGAATGTAGAATGTAGGGTGAGCATTGCCCACCATGTAGAAAGTTCATGACAATGAACGAATCCTGTTAGCCTTGAATGACTGAATTCAAGGTGGGTCAATTACTTAATTTGACACGGATGGCAAGCTTTGTACCCCTCAGTTGAATTTGTCACTGAGGGTAAAGGTAAGGCTAAACCACAACCCCAACGTTTGTAACAATATCCTTCATAGGGAAACCAGTCATCATCCCAGTCTAGCCAAGACTTGGAAATAGCTTTTTCTAATGGATATACTGTTCCTGCGGGTACAGCATAACGCCCTCTAGATAAGCGTTTGGTCTTTCCTTCACCTCCTAAGCGATAACGATAAGGTTTTGCTCTTTCGGTAATCAATTGAGCATTGTCCTTGTCCCACTCTAAAGGGGTTTGGCCGATGCTATCTTCTGGCTCTAAATCATGATCTTGTTCTTGTTTCTCTCTTTTGTCTAGTTTTCTGACTATGGGAAACTGATAAGATAAATGATTTGAACCCCAAACCGCAGGAGTAATTAAGGCAAAGAAGTCACCCGTTTCTTTTCCTAGTAAGTCTTGCAGATAATTATCGGTAATTTCAAGACATTCTAATTCGACTAAATGTCCTTCTCCCCCAAAACGATACCAACCGTCTTCTATCTGTTCTGTGGTTAAATAAACTAAACAGGTTTCAGGGTGCATCTGCACGGCATTTTCTAAAAAGAGACTACCTCTACCTTCATCTTTATCAACTATGCGTTGTTGTTTGTTGATTTTAGGATGTAAATTGGGTTTATATTGCCAAGGATTATCCCATACAGTTTCAGGATTGTTCCATTTTTTAATAGGTATCCAAGTGTCACTGTCATATTTTCCTGTAACAGAAGGAAGCCATTGCTTCTTATCTTTATCCCATGTCAGTTGATGTTGAATTTCTCCTGTTTTGGCTACTTCGCCTTTCTCAATTTCATCATCTAATTTGATTAAATAGTTAAGTGGAGTCGGTACATAAAAGTTCTCTGGATGGTCATTTTTTGCCCAGAATGGCCCTGCTATTTGTAAATTAGGTAAAAAACCAAGTTTTTCTTGAATTTTGCGATCGTCATTAGCATATTTGTAAGCATATAAACCTGAGACAGTAGCAGAGGAAGGAGGGAAGCTATTTCCTGAGCGTCCTACTAAATTTTCTGGAGAGAGAAATGCCCCTGCACTACCATAAAGAAAACCGAGGGGAGTGATTTTGATTATATATTTAAACATGATTTTTTGATTTTCCGTAAGGTTTGAGTCTTGTTAAACCCTTATAAGCAGTGTTATTTTTATACTTGTGCTAACTCTTTTTTATTGTTGTTAGATGAAGGTGTCCGCAAAGTAGAAAAGAGATGAAAACCAACTTTTGCTAAATTAATAACCCAATTATTTAAGGCTTTATTCTTTTTTGAATCAGGTATCGGCTTGATTGCTTTGTTGTCAAATTCTTTTTGATAATTACCGAGTATTCCATTATATTGATGTTCATTAATCTTATCTAAGTCATCGGATTTAGGTAAACCATATAGATATGTTTCCAATCGTTGACGATTATCTTTACCAAAATAAATCTCGAATAAACTTAAGGCTAATTCGGCACTACTATTGTCAAAAGCATGACGAGATTCTAAGGTATTAACATCATTATAAAAATGAGTCCAGTTATCTCCTCCTTGCCTATCTGTATAACTTGTCAAGACTGTTTTTAAAAACCACCAAGGGCATACCCAGTCGATATAATTACCACCATTAAAAAGGATACGAATAGCTACACGATTCTTGCCTTTTTTCTTGGCTAATTTTTCTGTTTCTCGACAATGTTGCAAGACATCCCTTTGAGGCACACTATGTCCTGCCCAAACTATACCCACACTGACAGTGATTTTTTTTCCGTGTTCTTGCCAAATTTGAGGAAATTGATAAAACCAATCTAATACTTCTAAAGAATCAAGTTGAGATAACGATGGATCATCATCTATTTTTCGATTACGATATAATACCCCTAAAAAGTCGTCTCCTCCTGAATAGATAATTTTACCATTAGGATAATCAGTCTCTTGTTCTCCTTTTTCTTTTGCTAAGGAACGAGGTAATCTTCTATCTAATTTATTACCCCAATCAAGCATTTTCTCACTAAATTCACCTAATTTTTCTTCTTCTTTATTACTCAATTCTATTAAGTTAAAATCAGTTTGATCTCTGTCTCTGAATGAGCGTAAATAACTACCGATACTATCGCCATCTCCTTGAAACCAAACTGTCCAACGATTATCTTGTACATAATCACTTTGACGGTTTAAATCTTTAAAACCTTGAGGTGTTTCTATAGCAGGAAAACCTTTCCGCTCTAGAATTTTCTGTAAGTTATCTAAAACTTCTGTATCTAAAGTTATTAGTCTTTTAACTAATTCAGGAATGTTTAAATATTCTTTTTTGTCAATAATTTTTTCTCCTAGTTTTTCACTTAATTTCTCGTAAAAATCTTCAATTAAATCATCTCTTTCTGCCATACCAACTTGAATAGGGTTACTTTTACTACCCATTTCGGGATATGCGATCGCATCTGTACCAGAAAGATTAGAACTTTCCCCTTGCCAGTTAACACCTACCCAGTTACGAGCAAATTTAACTTGATTAAGTTGGCGACGAGTATAGGTGATAATGGTTAAAGGTTCTTCATTTTCAGATAAATTTTGATTATACTCTTCTACTTTGTGTAATTTACCTTGGGCGTGAAAAAATTCCCAAGCATTAGTTGCCCAAGCATTCCAATATTTTCGCCAACTATATTCAAATTCTGGTAATTGCTTTTCAATATAGTTGCGACAATAGTTTACTATGGTTTTCCATGCTTCATCAAAGGCAAATTTAGCATATATTTCTTTTAAGTCACCTTTAATGATAATTTGATTAGGTGTACCTTGAGTCATGTCGATTGGTGCGGGTGAGATGACTTGATAATTATGTTTTTTAGCCGTGTCACAGACTACTTTGGCTAGATAAGACAGTAAAAATGAACTGCCATATAAGTCTCGTAGTTTCCGAGATTTTTCGATAAAACTTTGTACTGGTGCAAAGGTTATTGCTGTATAAATATTTGATTCGTTATTCTCTATCATTTCATTTTTTATTATGTTATTGACCAAATAAGGCGTTGCTAAATTCAGCTATGATTTGTGGTTTAGGTGAGCAATAATAGTCCATTGTTCATGGACAATAGTGATAATATTTATCATGTCAAATATTTTTTGTAACTTAGAATGTTTCATGTCCTGATTAACCAACGCCAGTGCAGGTAAAGCTACTTCAAAGCATATATACTATTTAGATAAGGTCTTTTATATATTATGTTAAGAAACTTAAGAAAATACAATGGGAAAAAGTCAGAGTTAAATTTAATTCACAGAATAAAAAGTCTGATTAAATCAGGTAGATAGACAAAAACCACTTTAATAAAATAGACTCTGGTGAGCATTAAATAGCTAATTTCTGTAATGTTCAAGATTGTTTTAACCTTCGACTATTTAGAGCGATCGCACAGCCGCAGGCTTCGTCTAATCGTTTGGCATTATGTCTTTGAATTATTTAAGTTCGACAAAATAATTTAATGAAAGTTTATGAAGCAATATCCACAATAAATTGAGCTAATTGTTTAACAAAAGGTCGATCGTCAATTTCTACACCTCTTTCTAATTGATGAATAATACCTGTAAATAAATTATTATTTTCACTAGTAATAATATCTTTTTCTTTCAAGTTATAATCGCTATTATTTTCTTCATATTGACTAACTATTTGAGCGATAACTTTAACTCCTAAATTATGACAACCTTTTTGCCAGTTTTCTAATTCTTCTTGATTTTTGTAAACAATAAACGAGTCCTGTGTGACTCCACAGGTAGAGAGTACCCTTCTAGAATATATACTCTGTCAAGGTTGTAGATGTGCAAATCTACACAATAGCTATTTTGATTATAAATCACGCTTCAATTATAGACAATAGCAATTCTCAAAGCCTTATAGAGTAAGGAATCGACACAATCAAACGAGATTATAGGGGTTTTGAGCGATCAGCTTATTGTGTAGATCGAGAAACAAACAGTCTTCTGAAAATGGCTTAAACCTCTATCAAATAATGAATGGAGATAATATACATTAGTTGAGAACAAACAGATAACAAATAAATAGCTCAACAGGAAAAAAAGAAGTAAATAGCTATAAGTATTGCATAGAAGTAACCATAGACTATTTTAACCAAATCTTAACCAAAGTGACTTTAATCTCGTCAAAATCGATAAAAGTGTTGCTAAATATAGCTTGTATTGTGGAGGTAGCAACATAAAAAAGAGACTTAAGATTTAAGTATTTATAGCAAAAATAAAAACTTCGAGATTTTTTCATTGACAATGAGTGAGCGAGTAATTGTTAATAGTCATATCTTCGCAGAAAAGTTTGAGAGTTATCGAATAACAAATGTGATTGTGAAAATAAATTCTCAACATGGATACTTTTAGCACAAATTAAATAGGCAACGTAGTGAGATAGGTTAACTTTTGTCCGTAAATTGTTTTTTGGGCGTTGGTGATTTTAGCTATGATTTGTCATTAAGGTTAGATGGGAGAAGAGAGAAATGATTAATAACTTCAAAAGTAGTATCAATATATTTTGTATATTTCATATCTAGATTCAGCAATGCCGTTTTTTGTTGCTATTTATCAATGCAATGCTTTCCCTAAACGATCGATTATATATTTACCATTGTTCAAATTATGACCAAAGATTCTTTGGGCATCCTTATCGTGCCATGCATCGCATTCATGAGTTGAACCTTTATGTGTATTCTTGATTAATTTAAAGTCTAAGGATGCAGGATTATTTGTTCTGTTGGAATCTAAAAATTGAGAAAGGCGATCGCATTGAATATTCACCAATTCAATTCGGTCAGACTGTCGTTGTAAAGCTTGAACATTTTTTTCAAATTCATCACTATAAATCAATTTATCGCTTAAAGAGGTCAATAAACCTTGTCGATAGTAAGTCGATTTTGCTTGTAACCAAACTAATTTTCCCCACTCAGATAATTCAACTTGATTATCTGTTTCTAAGAAAAATAGGAGAGTTTCGGGTATTTCTTTTACTTGTTCTTTTGTCACCATTAAATGAGAATCTAAACGACGAAAAGTAGTTAATTTTTTACTAATGACATCTTCGACATCCAACTTAATTGGTAAACGAGGAATTTGTAATAGTTGAGAGCTAAATTGAAAAATATAAATACATTCATCAGCATAAAACATTCCGACTGTTTGCAAAAAACCTTGAACACTTTTAAAACCACCTGTAAGGTTAAAAATAACTTGATAACCGCTGTCACGAAAACCTTTCAAATTATCATTACACCAATTAATTAACTCTGACATTGCCAAACGAAATTGATCTCGATTGTTAGTCGCCAAATCGGTTATTTTAATTATTTCAGCGATGAAATGATTTTGTTGTAACCAAGTAACGATTATTTCACCGACTTTGATACCTTGATAAGTATCACTAACGATTAAGTAATGTGTATCAGGCAATACCTTCGCCAAAATTATAAATATAGATGTAGTGAAAAGTAGCGAGCAATTGTTAATCTAGACAATATCGACAAAG
>JAAHTG010000422.1_pt3 | contig 20833 bp, 36 predicted proteins | sample 6116081 | NCBI WGS metagenome assembly JAAHTG01 (sample SAMN13939989, study PRJNA603662) | sponge metagenome | isolation source: marine sponge | host: Mycale hentscheli | place: New Zealand | collected 2005 | reverse complement strand
GGCAACACTACGGTAAAAGCAGACCAACCGCAGATAAGATAATAAAAGTGATGGATAAGTATAAACTGAGAGAGAAACCTAAGAGGACTAGTAAAAAGAAATGACTGAGCTAGAAAGATTACTTTTATTTATCGGCATCTATTTCTATTTTCAGGTCTTATTATGGATTCTGGTAAAAATTTCGAAGCAGAAGTCAGAGCTTCACTTAAAAAAGTAAAATGCTTTTGGTTTAGAATACAAGATACAAACGATGTATCAAGGTTTGTCAGAAAGGCAGTCGCTGAGAAGCAACCAGCTGATTTTATGGCGGTGTTCAAAGGAACAGCAGTTCTCATTGAATGTAAAACTACCAAGAGAGCTAAGTCCTTTCCTTTATTCTACGGCAGAAGTAGAAGCATACCTCAACATCAAATAGACTATGCCCTTGAGAATGAGAAAAACGGGGGCCGTTCATTTTTTCTTTTGAGAAAGGATGAGCCACGTAACAAGAGAGTTTGGGCCTTGTCTCCTCAAACAGTGAGAGATATGTATAAGAAAGCTAAACGGAAATCTGTTAAATGGGAAGACATTGAAAATATGAAAGGTGTGACTGAAGTTGAGAGAATAGCTAACCCTGGCCGGTGGAATTTGAGAAAGCTATGGCAAAAACTTTTATAAAGGTGCACCGTAATCCCAAATCGATACGCCCAAAGGAACGTCACCAATTTTGGTGGTGACTTAAAACTTTAACCAAGTGGCTTTTAGCCTAGTGTGGTCATTAAACCAGCTAAGAGTAGGGTAGGCGACGACCCAGCACGTCAAGAAGTGCCTCCTTCAATCATTACCGATTCGGGCGTATCACTTGAGAATAATATGACAAAAATCGTTAAAGCATTTATTGAGGGTCTTGAGGATGAGACTAAAAGTATAGATATCAAATCGATTTTAACAGCAGATGATATAAAAACATTTGAAAAATGGGTGGGTATTTTTAATAGTATAACACCCTTTACGATTACAGATGGCTTAAAGAAGATTGAGTCTTCAAACAAGTTATCAAGAAAAGATGAGGTCATTTTGATTTCATATATAAAGTTCTTTGAACAAAAACTTAAACACCTTAAACTAGAGGTAGATAAAGTTAAAAAAGGACCAAGTAAAACAAAAGACTTTGATGGGAGCTATTATGCTTAATAACATACCACACAAAGAGCTTGTAGAAAGACTTAAGACAATTAAAGAAGTGTTGAAAGAACACGAATCGGCGGTGACACCTGATTTATTAGAGGCGATAGATACTATAATAAAAATGATGAAACCCGCAGACAAATTAATGAAAGACATCGATTCTATTTTCGATGCAATGTTAGGAGGAGGTTTTTATGGTAACGACAAAAGGTGAAGGCTTACATCTTGTTGGAATTCTTCTAAGATATATGTCTAAAGAAGACGCACTCAAGATGTTAAAGGATATGGACTTTGAGATAGCAGAAAACACAGACAATGAATCTTTGAAGGAATCTATCAAAATGGTGTGTGAATCTCTAGGATGAAAGCTCAACACTTCAGTAATATATGGCGTAAAGCCAACAAAATGAAAGACAGATTGATGTCAAAAGTGGAACAGAGAGGTCTTGAACCTACCCGCGGTAATTGCAGAGCTTATTATCTGGGTATAATCAGACCTTATAGAGACAGCAGAGGAGAGGTGTGTTACTTACACAAAAGAAATGATAAGAAACAAATATGGAGGATGAACAACGATGGAAGAAAACAATCTATTCCGCGACAGAATACATCGAAGAAACGCCGATTTAGGCGATAATTGGTGGCCCTTTGTGGAAAATATAAACGAGATATTAGCACGGCTTACAGAAATAGAAAACATTATCAACGATTTAGATAATAAAATAGGTGAAAGTTTTGGATTAGGAAAATCTATAACCAAAGCTTTACATAAATTAGGGTTCTACGACAAAGAGTATAAACTCAATTGGAGTATGGTCAAAACAATGGCCCATATTATAGAACAAGCAGAAATAGAAGTGAAAGAAAATGAAAGAAGAAGAGAAAAAGACGGGGATAGCACAAGTGGAACAGTATGAAGGTCAAGCGCAGCAATGGGCTGAGATGTTTGACAATCAAAACTCTCGTATGGAGAGGCTGGTCCAAGAAAAGCACGTATTAAGAATAGGAGCTATGTCAGTTGAGATAGCACCTGATGGTGTAACATCAATTAATGACGTGTTAGAAGGGTTTAAGGATTTGGCTACGCATTTGCATAAGCTACATAAAGATGAATACCTTAAGATGACATTCAAGAACGAAGGCGAGAAGCAAGAGTTACCTGAAGGGGCGTCTGGGGGCTTATACAATTAATGCGTGGATTTAGAGCTAATGCTGTATTAGGTAAATGTACGTTTTGTGCAAACCCTGTCAAAGAAAACGACGAATCAACGTCATCTAAATTTGCTAAGATAAGTTTTGGTAGATGGATATGTGGAAGTTGTTTATTTGGTATGAAAGACGCTGTAGACGCAGTTGTAATACAGTTTAACAAAGAGTTAGATAAAGAAGCTGAAGAAAAGGGATTAAGATTAAACCCAGAAACAGGTAGATATGAAACAGCTTAATAACTTTTATATACCATATCGCTCTGGGATTAACAGGTGAAATATATGCCTAGTAACAAAAATGAACTGGATTTGATTTGCGGAATGTTCCGCAATGAAAGCAAGAATGGAGATATCTACTACAATGGTAGAAACCAAGAAACTGGCGAGGAATTCGTTATGTTTAAGAACTCTTATTACCAAGAGGGCGACAACAAACCGTATTTCCGTCTTATGAAGAAGAACAATGCTGATAAAGCAAGTGGTTCTTCGGGTAAGCAGTTGGAAGACTGAATTGAGCCAGTATAGTGATTGGATAAAATCACCGAAGAGTGCGAGAGTCTGGTTATCAGACTCAATGACCGCCCTCGGTCAATTTGCCTTCATTAATCCGCTACATAGAATCAAACACTGGTCTTCTTCTAAGAAGCAACGTGTTGATTGTTGGGAGCCGAAGGGCAGTGAATGTTTTTTCTGTAAGCGCGGAATGGCTCAGATACACGATTATACATATGGCGTCTACTCAGAAAAGGGAGACGATACCATCTATTACCTTAGTGTTAATCTTAGCACTCACTCTCATTTTCAAAGGTATTTTAGTAGTTGTTTCGATAATGATATTAATCCTTGCGACCTTATTCACAAGTTTACACGGACAAAAATAACTACATTATCAGGTCTTAAGATGAATGGGTATGACCTTAAACCCACTGAAGATGAAGTTTTTATGAGAGAAGTGTTTAGACCTTCATTACAATCACCACACCAGAATAAGATTAGAGATTTTAAGTGGGTGGTTCCAGAAGAAGTAGTCTTGAAGTTGGTTGATTATGACAATAAACCAATGACATCATTGATTGATTTCTTTTTAATTATAAAGGGTTTATTTCCCAGAATAGAAGATAAGAAACTCAAAAGTTATGCTATAAGATTACTAGAAAATAATATAATAGATTTAAGGAAAGCGAAGGAGTATCGCAATTGAATGGGTGATATAATACCTATGGAAATACCTGTACAAAGTCAGGTAAGAGTTTATTGCTTATGCAGTATAGTTAATATAATATGGAAAGTGATATGAACAAACAATTTGAATTAACAGATTTAGTTAGATACTTTCACAATGTGCGTAATGAGAAGGGAGAGTTAGTTCCTATTATAGGTGAGGACAAGTTAGCAGTTACTGCGGCAGTCGCATACCTATTAGAAGACACTAATTTTTTAATCAATGCCTACAGTGGAACAGGAAAGACAGTCATTATGAATGCTGTTTTTGGTTTACTAGAAGGAACCGGTATAAGTTATACAGTGGTTGAACAATTGTCAGACACTGCTTTGTGGTATGATATGGATAGCTTGAACAATTCAAGATTCATAGCAATCCCTGAAGCACAGAAGTGCCCTGAAAATATCATTGAAATACTTAAAACGTGGGCAGATGATAGACCAGCAGTAAGAAAAAGAACTGATGTTACTATTGGTGACATCCGACAACAGACGCTTTACCCTAAGTTTGTATTTATGTGTAAAGCAGTAGAGAATAAAAAGGGAGATGCCTTTCTAGATGCTGAGTTAGAGCGTAGATATATGATAACTCACACTAATCCTACTGTTAAACAAACAGAGCAAGTGTTAAGGTACAAGTTACAACAGATGTCACAACCAGCTCAGAATTTAGAAACAATGGGTGAAGAAGAAATACAAGAGCTTAGAGAACATTTTAAAGAGTGTATTATTTCTAGAGATGATGCGGCAGGAGTAAAGATACGCAATCCTTGCGCACCTTTCTTATTTGATATAATACCTTCACTGTTTCCTATAGCCCGCAGTAAGATACATTATCTTTTAAAGTTAATTAATGGCGTAGCTCGTTTCTTTCCTAACGAGATAATGACAGTAGAAAGAGATGGTAAAACGTATGGCCTTGTTACACCTAAACATAATTGGTTAGCTATACAAATATATATTGATGCATTCGTAACAGAGTGTTTACAGATGCCTTCTCACGGTACAGATATATTACATCTAATACCAGATAGTGAGATGGATGCATTTGGAATGGTAACAAGTGAAACCGTAAAGATGTCAGTTAGAGAGATACAAAAAGCAGCAAGAAGTGCTGGACTTCCGTTTGCTCAAAAGAGTATTAATCCGTTGCTCACTTCTTTACAAATGTTAGGATTTTTAGAAACAGAGGAAGATAATGGTAAAAGATTATACTTTAAATCACCAATGATTAAAGAACCAAGTACTAAAATTGATTGGTTTGACGTTGTTAATAACACAATGGAATTAATGAAAAAGACTTGGCCTGAAGTAGCAGATGAATATATCAGTCGTCATTGTATTGACGTAGAAGTTCAAGACCCATTCACTTTAGAGAAGACAAAATTAGGCACTAGGGTCTTAAAAACGACTCCGGTGGTAGAAGCAAAAGAGGAAAATTATGAATCGTGGCTCGAGTAATCCAACACCAATAAAGAAAGTTAAACTTCCTTATGAACCTAAAGGGGAGCTTATGGGAATAGTCAAAGAAATAAGCGGAGGTTCACGCCTCGTAGCTTTATGTGAAGACGGCAATATTAGGATGGTCAGGATAGGTGGTAGGTTTAAAAAGAAGATGTGGGTAAGAGTTAATGATTATATTATAGTTAAAAAATGGGCAGTACAGTCAGATAAAAAATCTGATTTAGTTTACCGCTACACTAAAACACAGTCTGAATATATGCGCAGAAAAGGTTTAATACCAGAGGTAATTGACCTACAATGAACATTCCAAGAGAGAATAGAGAAAGATGGCTTCGAGATTTATGGGCCTGCGCTCAATGGCATAAAGAAAAAGCCCAAGAGACAGCCCCTTTAAATTTAGTGGGAGTATCTGCATCTACTGAGCTTGAGATGCAATCAGACGACCATATATTACACAAGGTCTTTTGGTGGGCAGTGCAAGAAGCTGCAATATTTTTAGAAATGCTGAACGACGCAGAAGATAAGGAGATAGATGAAGGTTCCACTGATAGCTGATTCGAGTCACAAGACCGTTAATAAACAGACTGGAGCACAACAAGTTATTTTGTGGAGTAGAGGAGATAAATTAGTTATTAAATCTCCAAGAACACATTCGTATTACATTCCTAATGCTGAAGGAGATAGTTACAAAGTTCTTGGTAAAACGAAACGAGTTCGTTATAAAAAATACAACGTTGAAAATATCGGGGAGCTTGGTGTTGATAAACTACCACCACACTCACATTTAGATGGTGTAACAAGGAATGAAGTAGAGCGCATATGTATTGAACATCCTGAGTTCTTTAGTAAATTCACGTCACCTCACGTAAAAACAATGTGTTTTGATATTGAGACTTACTCTGCTGATAGTACATTTCCTTTTGGAGAAGCTTACCCTGTTGTGTCTATTGGTGTTAAAACCGATGATAATGAACATAAAGTATTTTTTTGGGACCGTGAAAATGAAAATGACAAACCTTGTATACAGGGTTTCCTAGATTATATATTAGAATATGACCCTGACATTATTTACGGTTATAATAATATAGCATATGATATACCACAGATACAATTTCGAGCAAAGAAACACGGAATAGATATCGAACCTTACTTTAATAGAGACTTTAGAAAGACAGAACTTAAACAAAATCTAACATTAAAAAAGAATACAATGGAGTGTTGGGGTCGTATCATAGGAGATGTTATGAACTTTACACGCAGAGACTATGCCTTATCTGGTATGGAAAAGAGTTTGAAAAGTGTAGCAAGATTCTATGGGCAAGACCCTATTGAACTAGATTGGGCAGGGAGAAGTCTTTTAGATTATAGCTATGAAGAAATACACAAGTATGTTGTTAGTGATGTAGATGTTACTAAACATCTGTTCGACCATTACTTCCCGCAACAGTTGTTTATTGCAGAGCTCTTGAAGGTGCCATTAGCTAACCTATTAAACGGTTCAGACGCCTTTATGACTAAGGTATTACAAGGGAGGTCTTTGTTCAAGCAGAATATTTTAACTTTTGATAAGAACAAAGATAGACACGAGCACAACAGCTATCAAGCAGCTCACATTGATTTGTATAAACCCGGATTTCATAAACAAAATTTTAAGATAGATTTTAAATCTATGTATCCAAGTATAGCGATGGCTCTCAATTTAGGTCCTGACACTACGCGTATAATAGGCTATGAAAACTATGACATCAAAAAGTTTGGGTGTAGGAAAGGTAGCTTATCAACTGAAGATGTAATGGTTTTAGTAATCCCTGATAAAATAATAGATAAGAACGTTATTATTGAGGTCGACCAAACACACAAGTCTGGGTTATACACTATGTGTAAACAATTTAAAGAGATGCGTGAGCCTTACAAAAGGCAGAACACACACGAAGCAAAGAGTGCGTCTAACGCTTTGAAGATTATGGTTAATACATTCTATGGAGCTAACACTAATCCCTATATGTCATACGGTGATTTGTCTGTAGGTATTGCCATTACAGGTATAGCTCGTTGGTTAATAATGGGAGCTCGTAAATCTATAGAGCTATCTCAGGGAGACGTCGTGGTATACATACACACTGACGGTGTTAACACGAGTGCTGATGTTGATATAGATGAAATCAATCACATCTTACAAAAAGCAACTAAAGATGTATTTCCATCTTCTGAACCACAGTGGGTTGAAGTAGAAAAAGATGTATTCAAAGAAGGATTCTGGATACAGATAGGAAACTATGTTCTTCGTAAGGAAGACAACACTCTTGTAAAGCACGGCTCTACTTTTAAATCTAAGAGTAGGTCTAGGTTCTACCGTATAGTTTTAGATAAATTAATTGATGCAAGGTTAGACAACACCGTTGATGACGAATTTATTAAAGATTTATATAATATGGAAAACTATGTACTCGAAGACTTTGTTCAGATGCGTACAATGAATCGTGAAATGAGTGAATATAAAACACAGAATGATTTAATAATGCAACTAGCTAGAGAAGCATTGAAGATTAATATGAAGCTCAGTCCGGGGACTCAGTTTAGTTTTTACAAAGCAAATGACGGTTATAAATTAATGGAGCAGGTTCACAGCTTAAACGAAATAGATGTTAGATATCATTGGGATGTCATTAACACTCTTTTACAAAAGTTTGGTTTAGAGAGCTATATCACTAAGAAACCACCTATCACCGTGATGGACAAGAAGCAGAGGCAGTTACTAGATTTCATATGAAAAAAGAAATTGCGCTCCCAGTTTGTGGCAGTTGTAACTGCGTTATGTTTAAGAAAACAGTAGGAAAAGCAGAAGGGTGGTCGTGTCCCGAATGTTTTATAACGAGGTGGCTATTAGATGAAGAGGTTACTAATGATTAAAAGATTAAAAGAAGTGTGGGATAATCCACGACAGCTAGAAGAAGCAGAGGGAATAATCTTGTTTGCTATCTTTGCTACGATATGGATGTGGATGGTGATAATGATATGGTAATTAAAAAACCTTATGTGAATGTAAAAAAGGATTATGATTGGGGTATAGCTAAAGAGCCTATAGTTATAAAAGAGCTTAGTAAAATATATCCAAAGAGACCTGAATTCAAAAAGCTCGGTAAGTACGACCACTTTGATTATTGTTCTTGGGATGTAGAATCAAATATCTTTGTTGAAATAAAATCGAGGCGCAACGCTCACGATGCTTACGATGAAACTATCGTCCCTTCAATTAAAATAAGGAAAGCACTACGTCTTGTTGGTTTAGGACACAAAGCTCTATTCGTTATCAATTTTACAGATGGAATATATTATGTAGATTTTGAGAAAGCTAGTATGCGATTCGGATATAATGCGCGTACAGACAGAGGTGCAATAGAACTAAGTCACTACGCTTTCATTCCAATGAAACAATTTAAGCAGTTGCAATAACTTTAAATAGATATCTCACCATTTTAGTAATACCCGAAAGGGGGGATAAGAAATGGACAAAGACAATGTATCAGGATTAGCTTCGTACTTAAAAGACGAAGAAGTAAAGATTGTGTGGAGAGAAGAAGACCGCACAAAAGTAGGTAGAGGAAAGATAGTAAATGACGATGAAACGTTTGTATATTTAACTGGAGAAAAAGGAACAGTAATAGTAAGTAAACAAGATATCATCGCTATTAAACAATAGGTGATAAAATGAAAATAATGCCAGTAAGTGATTCGCCGTGGGCTCCAACAGGATTTGGAACTAACACACGGAATATAGCCAGTATTTTTGCAGACGATGGACACACAGTAGGATATGCAGGGTGTCAGAATACGGAACACGTCCCAGAATATGAAATTCCTTGGCCATTAGGTCAAGAAGAAAATAAAGTAACAATAGAGTTACTACCTTTAATGCACCCCCGTGAAGAAAAGTTCGGGGAAAAATCTTTTCCAAGTTGGTTGCAAATATTTAACCCTGATTTAATATTTACCCATTTAGATATCCAGATGTTTGCTTATATGACTGAAGCAAAGAAACCTTCAGGAGTTAATCTTCCGTTTTCTTCTCAAGAAGGAGGCAAACTTAGTTTTCAAGAATATCAAAATTTAGCTAAAAAAGGATGGAGAGAGTCTAAACAAGACAGATTTAAGTTAGCTAGTATTATACCAATAGATGGTCAACCATCGATTCCTCATTGGGAAGACACGTTAAAGCACGTAGATTATCCTGTAGCTATGTCTCAGTATGGTAAGACTGTGATGGCAGAAGATTTCCCTGACTGGCAGCCAATAACTCCAGTTACTTATATTCCTCACGGAGTAGATTGTGATTTCTTTAAACCACAGAACGTAGCCAAACCAAACCCAGATACATTTATCGTGGGTTGTGTAGCACGTAATCAACATCGTAAAAACATACCTCGTTTGATGAGGTCATTTAAAATATTTGTAGAAAGAAATAATTTAAAACCAGAAGATGCTAAACTGATGTTACATATGGATTGGAGTGACCATATGGGATGGAACATTGAATATATGGCAGGGCCTCGCGTTTATGATATAGCTGATTATTTGATGCCTCCTACAATGGGTAGTTTAGAAAATGGTCAACACCCAGATGATTTAGGTATGGTAAATATATATAATTTAATGGATGTACACGCTTTACCAACTGGTGGAGAAGGATTTGGTATACCTACTGTAGAAGCAATGGCTTGTGGAGTACCTAACATTTTAACTAATTACACGACAGGGTACGAGTTAGTAGGAGCTGACAAACCAGAGTGTCCAGAAGAAATGTTATTGCCTCACGGCACCGACGGTGGTGGCGACCTAATTGAAAGTGATAGAGGTTTCCTTGTGCCATACAAAGATATGATGTGGGACACACCTATACGTGCAGCACCAATGAGAGCACTATGGGATGAACAAAAAGCAGCCGATGCGCTAGAATATTACTATTTAAATAGAGATGTGTGCAAAGAGCACGGTAAGAATGCTCGTAAGTACGCATTAAAACATTATGATTGGAAAAATGCAGTTGGACCAATGTGGAAAAAGTGGATTAAAAGAGTCAATATATGAGCACTTTAGAATTTTGGACAGGACATTTAGATGTGATGGTTTTCATCGTTATCTTTTATCCTGCTGCTGTAGAATATCTTGCGTGGAGATTCAAACTATGAATCTAATATTTGGTTTAGAAGGAGTTATAAGACATAACAATAAACCTTTAGTTAATGTCATTGAATTTATGATGTGGCTTAAAAGGAGTAAACACCATATAACAATATGGTCTACTAAATCAAATGCTTTAGATAACAAGTTAGATGTAGAAAGGTGGTTAAAGATGGAACAAGTGCCTTATGACCGGTTACTGTTTGACCGTCCTGAAGACCCTATCTTTGTAGATGAAACACCACCTAATTCTAAATACTATACGCACGCAGGGGATAATAATGTAGTAGCAATGCTATTTGAAGAATGGAAGGAGTCAATAAAATGTTAGGACAAAACGGACCACTAATGAAAGTGAAATGGCTAGACGCCACAAATGAAAGAGGAGTAAGAAAAATAAACGTAGAAGACCCTAGTGAACATCTATGTTATTGTGAAACAATTGGAGAAGTAGTAGCTCAAGATGAACGAGCTATAATAGTTGTGTATCATTACACAGATTTTGATGGGGTAGATTTTATATGCATCCCTACTTCTTGGGTTGTAGAAATGGAGGAATTGGAATGTACAGAGAGTTTGGAATACCAGCACGAATCGCCAAGTTTGGAACAGCAGAAGAAGGACAAGGATTAGTTAAAAAGTATTCTGGTAAAAGGAATTGCTATATTAGTGTTTATGCTTTTGAAGTTGATAACGATTACGATAGTGCTATTATAGAATCTATATGGTTTGACTTTGATGACGACAATGATGTAAACAATTGTTTAGATGATGTCCGCAAATTCTATGACCAATACTGCTTACCTCGTAATATTATACCACGTATATATTATACAGGGGGTAGGGGATTCCAATTGAATATAGATTTCAATAGGTTAGACATTCCTAGATATTTAAAAAGAAAAGTTATTAGGGAATACCTTACATTTTTAAAAGAAAAGTATAGACTTAAAACATTAGACCAACATTGTATTAATAATAGTGTGACTTGTTTAAGAAGAATGGTAAACACACCTTACTTAGACAAAAAAACATTTAAATTTGAGGGCAGACATTGTATACAACTTGATATAACCGAGACATTAGAGTATTCAATGAAAGAAATAGAATCTCTGTCAGCGTGGCCTAGAGTTAGATATTTTGATATACCTCGTGACGGAAATGAAATGGCCGCAAAAGATTTGTTAAGATATGTCTGTGTAGAATTAGATATTAAACACACACCTACTAACAGTGTAGATTTTTTAGTTAAAAAGATTAATGAGATAGAGGAAAAAGAAACACCACCGATAGACAATACGGATTTCATAAGACCTATTAGGAAATGCGTAACTAAATTAATTGAGAAGAGTATCGCCACAGGGCACAGTGGGCACACAGAAAACAATGTGATTGCAACTGAGTTAATTAATGCAGGGTGGAAAAACGACAACATTGCTTTTGTTTTTAAGACAATTTATAATGATGAACCCGGCGAAAGGTATGGTTGGTATAAAAACGATGGTAAAGCTGGACTACAAATTAAGAACTTACGAGCGAAAAGTATAAATAGATTCAGTAAGAATAGATTAATACAACTAAACTTGTGTAAATGTACACATTGCGGTTGTGGAAAAAATTAGGTGAATGAATATGGCAACAAATGAAGAAATGTCCGAGAACCTTAATTGGTTAACAACACAGAATAGAAACCTTCTAGCAAGGTTACAACAATTGGAGGCGATTATAAATGCCGTTCAAGAGCAAAGCCCAGAGGCGCTATCTTTTCTCAAAGAAACCCAAACTGGCCCGGAAATGGGCGAAGAAGTATGGGACGAAGAAGAACCTGCCGAAGAGGGTAAGAAAGACAAAAAAGAAAAAAAGGAGTAGATAAATATGGCAGATTGTTACGTAGACTATATAGTCACACGATATGAATGGTACCCAAAAGACAACCCTACTGGGGTATGTGTAGGCTTTACAGCCAAGTGTTCACCAAACGGTAGAGCACAGTATTGGGACACTATTGTTGCAAGCTCATCAGCTTCAGGTAAAACCGACACAGTGGTAGTTGGTTTAGCTTGGGACTCACTTTCAGGAACTATGGTTCCTTGGGGTGACACAGAGATGCACGAATCAGCGCTTATCGGTGAAACATATAAAACAATATCAGGCTCCGCTTAGAGGTAAATATGGCTAAAAAGACTAAAAAAGAACCCGCTACAAAAGCGATAAAAGAAGTAGTTGAAGAACTAAAAGACGAAGGTATGGACGTTGAAGTCGTTAGTAAACCAGCTAAAAAAGAAGTAAAAAAAGAAGTGACTGAAGAAATTGTGAGGATTTAATATGGCAGTGGTGGGTATTAAACCAGCCAAAGGTATACTTACAACTGTGTCTCGATTTGAAGGAGACAGAGTACTTATTGATTATCAATGAGCACTTACAATTTACATTATAATAACTGTCGTTCTAATTATAAAGAGAACGGCCCTTCAGTATATAATCTAACAGTCAATACTAGTTTAATTAAAACTAATGACTTAGTTCCTATTATTGCTGACAAAATTAAAACTAAAATAGATAAGATGGATGGTTGTTTTGAAGATGACCACGCTTATCGATTAAATGACTGGTTTGACATTGAAGAAATATCACAATATGCTGATATAGTAATGCCTGTCATTGAAAAAGAAATCTTTTCTTCAAACCTTAAAGTAGAATTTGTCCAACCATATAGAAATAAAGTGGGAGGCAAAGAAGCTACATCGTGGATATGGCATTACGATGACTGTCCACAAGAATTCATTAAACTTTTTTTGTATCTTAATGAAGTGACTCCTCACAGTGGATGTTTGGAATATATAAATAAAAAGATACACACACACCGTGTTTCGCCTACGTATACTACAGGGGCTCAAGTTTACCCACGTAGTAGAGTCCCTCCTGCTGAAATAAGAAAATTTTTAGATGAGGGGTTAGAGATACAAAAATTAATTGGTCCTCAAGGAACCAGCGCTATTTTCACACCAAATGTAGTACACCGCGCCACTATTCCAGAATATGGAAGTACACAGCGTGATGCTATTGTGTTCTACTTACGACCTTGTTTAAGTAAACAAGATAAATATATAAATGAAGAGACTTACTCTTATTTACCAGAACGTAATGTGAAACAATATGAACTCAATTAAACACTTGAAAGATGCGCATAAAGGGAAAGAATGTATTCTATTAAATTGTGGACCTTCTCTCAATGATTTTTCAGAGGAAAAGCTCAAAGAAATATCTAAAGACAGAGTGGTAATAGCAGTAAAACAAGCCTACCTGAAAGCTCCTGATATAGTTGACTATCATTTCTGGAACTGTTGTAATTTACCAATGCCAGATAAGAATGGTATACATTTTGATTACGGTGAAGATGGTCCAACGGTAATTGCAAGTAGCAATTTTGCGTACGGAGTTAGGTGGAGTTTGTTTCAAAAAGTTGATTGTTTTTTTAAAGTACCTCTGTTCAGATTAGATGGAGATAATGTATTCATAGCTAATGCTCTTAACTTTGAAAATTGGACCTACACAAACAATCCAGTTCAACGGCCAGTAGGCCCCGGTATAATGTATGAGACTGTAGTTTTTGCATTAGAACATTTTGGATTTAGTCGAGTGATATGTATAGGTTGGGATTTAACTTACAAACAATTGAAGACAGGATGGAATCAAGATAAAAGTTACAAACATTTTTACGATGAAAACAGTGAACTACACAATCCGGGTTACATACTAGATTGGGAAGTAGAAGCAACGTGTAAGGCGTCAGAATCTTTATATAAGTGGTTGCTATCTAAGGGTGTGCACTTAGAAATAGCTTCAGACAAAAGCAGCTTGTACAAAGGAATCCCAAGAGTGAAACTATGAAGACATACATAATAGCAGAAATAGGAATAAACCACAACGGTGATATGGATATAGCAAAGAAACTAATTGATATCGCAGCTGTATCAGGATGTGATGCGGTTAAATTTCAAAAACGTAACCCCGACGTGTGCGTGCCAGAACACCAGAAGAATGTGATACGTGACACACCTTGGGGTGAAATGACTTATCTAGATTATAAACATAAGATAGAGTTTGGTAAAGAAGAGTATGATGAGATAGACGCTTACTGCAAGATACAAGGTATAAAGTGGAGTGCTTCTCCTTGGGATAGAGATAGTTTAGATTTTGTATTACAATACGATGTACCTTTTATTAAGATACCATCAGCTATGTTAACCAACCTTACATTAATTAATGCAGCATCATTAAGTGGTAAAGATATTATAGTGTCTACAGGTATGAGTACAGAAGAAGAAATATTTGCGGCAGTTCAAGTGCTACGACACAATCGGTCTTACAGAAGTAACTTTAAGTGGTCATTATTACATTGTAACTCTACTTACCCTGCTCAGTTAGAAGATTTAAATTTGGTTAGAATTAAAACAATGCGTGATAAATTTGAATGCGAGGTAGGATATAGTGGGCACGAATTTAGACTTGGTACATCTGTGGCAGCTGTTTATTTAGGTGCGACCATAATAGAAAGGCACATTACTTTAGATAGAAGTATGTGGGGTACAGACCAGCTTTCTAGTGTTGAACCACAAGGACTCTTTAAATTAGTTAGTGGGATTAGAGAATTAGAAAAAGCCTACGGACATCCAGAAATAGTCCCTACTGAAGGGGAAGAAGAAATAAGAAAGAAGTTAAGAGGTTAATATGGAAGAAATACTAAAGCACGTTATAGATAAGATAAAGCAAACTGAGCTCATACAAGCAGGAGACACACCATTTTGGTATATGGCAATAGAAAATATATTCCCTGATGATTATTATCAAGAAATATTAGAAAATACACCAAAAGGAACAGCACTTTACAGACCATTATCTCAGATGTACAATGACCGCTTTAAGTATGAATTAGGATATGGTGAAAATTGTAACCGACCTTTAGCCAATTTATCAGGAATGAGCGGTAATCAGCGTGTGTTTTGGGAAAGTTTTCAAGATACATTTGTGGTTAAAAAAGATTTAGCAAATGCGTTTTTATCTAAATACAACAAATATTTACACAGCCCTTCGTTAGGATTAATAGGGACAAACTGTAGGTTATCTAAAGATGTCAAAGGATATAGCATTGGCGTTCATACTGACCGCAGAGATAAAATATTAAGTGCGTTGTTTTACACACCTAACAGAACGGACGATGCTATCACAAAGGAATGGGGTACACAGGTATTAACGACTAAAGACTCTTCATTTCCACACACCACAGAAAAACACCACGCATACAATAGTGACGGCACTCACGATTTATTTAACATACACGACTGGGTTGAATGTAAACCCAATAGTATGTTTAGTTGGGTAGTTACACAGCAATCTTATCACGGTGTACCACCTATTAATATAGAAGGGGAAAGAGACTCCATAGCATTTTTTGTGAAAGCCACAAGCAATGTTGGTAATAGAATTCTGTACGGGGAAGAAGGTTTCTAATGCTGTGGTGGTGGAATTGGAATAATAGGGTTCTCGACTGTGAAAGAATGTTTCCTAAATTTAGTGATAAATTAACAACTAATACCCGTATTATATATCAAAACCTACCTACTTTTAAAGAATATAAAGGTAAAAGATTACTTATTATAGGTGGAGGAGGGTCCACTAACAACTTAGATTGGGAAAATTTACATACGTATGATTATATCTGGAGTGTCAATCATTTCTATTTGCATCCTATACTTAAGGATATTAAGGTAGATTTAGTTATGATGATGGCAGAACCAAATATAAAAAATAAAGAATGGTTAGAATATAGAGACCGGTTTAGACCTTATGTGGGATTTGAAATTAATGATAAATGGAAGAAAAACAGCTTTGATGACTATGATAAGTATTTTTGTATGCACACAAGGTTTTATAGTAAGCTTGGTGCCTGTGTTAGAATGATGATATTTGGTGCGGAGCTTGGTGTAAGTCACATAGATTTTATTGGGTTAGATGGTGAAAAAGCTATTGAAAGAGGAGACCACGCGTTCCAACCCGGTAAAACAACAATGCCCACTAATAAAGGTTCTTTTCTTGAGCAGTATTATAATTTTTGGAACCATACACTACCTGCATACCCAGAGGTAGAATTTCATAACTTAGGAGGAGGTGAGCAGTATCACAAAGCAACTTTGTACCATAATACAAGCTAGACTTTCTTCTGAAAGATTACCAGCTAAAATGTTAAAGCCATTAGGAGACACAAATTTGTTTCAGTTGGCTATAAGAAAAGTAAAAGAGTCAGGTATACCAATGGAACATTTTTATGTTTCTGTTTATGAACCAGAATTAATAGAAGTGGCTTTAGGTGAAGGAGTAAATATATTCGAAAGAACTAAAGAATCTGCCACTGCCGAAAGTGAAGTAGGAACTATGTTTGAATGGTATAATAAGCTACCGTACGAGCACGTAATGATGATTAACCCCTGTTTACCATTTCTTAAACCAGAAACAATTAAAAAGTTTCACCACACTTTTAGTATAAATGGAGTTGTAAGTATGTTCGCTGTTACAACAAAAAAGAATTACTACTGGAACGCGGATTATGAATTGGTTACACCGTGGCCTGAAGGACAGGAACTACTAAATACCAAAGAGGTAGAGCACACTTATGAAGCTGCACACGCGCTATACGGAAGCCCTATGGATTTGATAGGAGAAGGTAAATTTATGGGAGACCATAAAGGGACTTGGAAAAGAGGTAACCCTATACTAATGCCTATTGAAGAAGAAGAGGCCTTTGATATAGATTATCCGTGGCAGTTTGAATTAGCAAGAGGTAAATATGAATTGTAGATGTTGTGATAGTGTAATGATTGAATCTCAACCAGACATATATAAATGTGGCAATTGTCAAGTTATTTTTAGAGACTACAAAGTAGATTTAAAAGATTATTATGAAACCGAATACCGTGACCATATGCCATTGAAGGACCAAGAGCTAGAAACTTTACACAAGTTAAATTTTATAGGGAAAGTTAAGAAATACATCAAAGGTGAAAGTTGTTTAGATATAGGGTGTGGTTCAGGTATTTTATTAAATCAGTTAGATATAAAAGAAAAATATGGGTGCGAAATGGACCCACGTTTTGAAAGCGACACTGTAATGATATGTGATTTATTTGACTATCCAGAAGATAAAACATTTGATATAATATTTGGTCTAGATGTATTAGAACACGTGTTAGAAGTAAAAGATTTTGTTGACAAAATGCACCGTATGTGTAATAACACTCTAATAATTAATTTACCTATTGACAGAAGAATACATCACGAAGAACCATTTGATGGACACTTTTGGTATTTTCAACCTAAGTCTATCGAAGAGTTGTTTAAAGGTCAGTTTAAACTAGTAGAACATTTTCATCTAGGGCCACGAATGGTTTCTAATGGGCCCTCTTTAGCTTGTGTGTTGGTGAAAGAATGAAAATAGCACAGATGGGTTTTTATGGGACCAACACTGGAGATAATGCGGCGTTGTATAACATACGCAATTACATAGATGCTGAATGGACTGACATTAATATGCAAAACACTGCTGATTCTAATAAAAGCATCCCTGAACTAGTGAACTTGTTTATAGATATTAACAATAAACACGATATGATAATGGTCGGAGGAGCAGGGTTGATAGAAGGAGGAGTGTGGAATAACACAACTACTGGATGGAAACTGCCCTTTAACAAAGAAATACTTTCAGTTATATCAGTTCCTATTGTAGTGTTTGGTGTAGGGTTTAATTTTTTTAGAGGAATGTCTAAGTTAAACGACACAGGAAAGAAAAATTTATCACTTCTTATTGATAAAGCAAAGATATTTTCTGTGCGCAATGACGGTTCTTATGAAGAGCTGATGGATGCAGTTAAACCGAGTAAATATATTTACGAAATAATGGACGCTGGTGGAATGCAAGATGTGGAATCACCTCAAAAAAGAACTATGGAAATAGGATGTTTTAATCCAACGATGAACGGAGGAGCGCCGTGGACGTCAAGGAATATATCTATAGATGAATTACTTCCTGTCATTAAATCTCATAAACTTAAAGCTCATACACACGGCCACAAAGCCTACTGTAACGAATACAAGGAATTAGACTGGTTAATAACTAAAGATGAATTTAGACATAATTTAAAAACAAACTTTCAAACAAACATTGAGATGTATGAACCTTTTGATTTCGTTGTGCCTATGCATCAACACGGTCAGTTATTTTCCTTTGGTAAAAATATACCTTATATAAGTATAGCATCTATGGAGAAGATGGTAAATCAAGATAAAAAACTTGGCTTAGAAGATTATACCGTGGATACTTCTTTAGATAACTGGGTATCTATTTTAGACGAAAAAGTAACTAGGTTAAAGACAGACGCAAATTATTTAAAGAGATGGTACGATATACGTACAGAAAAGATTGACGATATAAGAATGGCGTTTAAACATTTTTGTAAAAAGGTGATAGAATGATGATAATGGTAGATATAGATGATACGATATGTGAGGGTGACACTTACGAAACAATGACACCTATTAAAAAGAATGTAGAAAAAATAAATAGGTTATATATGGAAGGGCACGAGATTATATATTGGACAGCCAGAGGTACGTTAAAAGAAGGAAATTGGTTTCACGTTACGTACGAACAGCTGGTGGACTGGGGTTGTTTGTTTCACGAGCTAAGGATGAATAAACCTGCGTATGATTTATTTATAGATGATAAAGTAATAAATGCTCAACACTATTTTGATTTGACGGAGGACTAATGAAGATATCAGTATTTAGTTTGTTTAGGGATTCAGAAAAATTCTTAGATAGAATGTTTTCTAAATTAGAAACTATTGAAAATGAACACGAGCTAGAATATTTTTTCTATGAAAATGATTCTAAAGATAACACGCGAAAATTAATTCAAGAGTGGATAAGCGAACGTAACGGTCAGTTTATATATGAAGATATAAATACTCCTGCCTTTGGGCACGTTACAGATTCAGAAAGAATGAAGTTGATGACTCAATACAGGAACCGACTTTTAGATGAAACTGTTCCGTTAAACAGTGATTATAGCCTACTGATAGATAGCGACGTCGATTTTTCAAATCGTATAGTTGATAGTTACTTACCCTTTTTCAAAGATGATGTAGTAATGTGCACACCAAATATTAAACAAAATATAAATTGTATTATGGGTGAACCAAATGAGTTATCTTATTACGATTCTTTTGCTCTTAAAGATATGAAAGGAAATAAAGGTATGCTATTGGCAGCAAACCCTTTTTGGGAAACAAAAGATAGAAAAAATTGGGCTGATAAAAAACCTGTTAAAGTACACTCAGCGTTCGGAGGAGTTGCAATGATTAAAACAGATGTTTTAAACAATGTAAGATGGGCAACAAAAGGCGGTTGCGAACATTGGATGTTTTGTGAATCTGTGCGTGAGTATGGAGATGTAATTGTCATTCCAACAATTGAAGTTTACACTGAAGTTGAGCACTGGACGCCGGACCCTAGACTTGAAAAGATGCAAAGAATATTATTGTCTGACCCGTGGGCTAGATTAGCCGCAAACCTTTAAGTATTATTGTCTCCTATAGTATTTTCCTATGTTTAGAAATGAAGTGTCAGAGTTCATTTACAAGCGGACCTATGCAAGGTGGCTTGAGGATGAAAAGCGCCGTGAAGAGTGGCCGGAAACAGTTACTCGATTTATATCTTTTTTAAAATCAGAAAGACAGGATTTGATTCCTGAAAAGACATACAGAAAGATAGAAAAGTACTTATTAGATTTTGCAGTTATGCCTTCTATGCGGTTCCTATGGTCTGCTGGTGAACCAGCGGCTAAAGACAACACCGTTATTTACAATTGCTCTTTTGCAAAAATGAATTCTATAGATGCCTTTGCAGAATGTTTACATATATTAATGTGTGGAACTGGGTTTGGTTTTTCTGTAGAAAAATCTGAAGTAAAAAAATTACCTAAGATACCTGAAATTAAATCTGGCAGAGACAAACCTTTAGTAGTTATAGAAGATTCAAGAGAAGGTTGGGCAGATTCCGTTAGGGTTCTAATGACTAGTTTGTACGAAGGACAAAATTTATATTTTGATTATTCTGAATTAAGACCCGAAGGTGCTCGTCTGGTAACTATGGGAGGCAGGTCATCAGGGCCACAGCCTTTGATAAGATTACACGATTTTATTAGAGAGACAATGCACAACGCCCAAGGTAGAAGGTTGTCTACTTTAGAAGTACACGATGTTACCAATCAGATAGCGGAAATAGTAGTAGCTGGAGGAGTCAGAAGAAGTAGTCAAATCTCTTTATCCGATATAAAAGATAAAGAAATGAGACACGCTAAAGACTGGCCCTTCCCTATACGTAGAGCAATGGCTAATAATTCTGCAATCTATAGAGATAAACCTACTGCTGCTGATTTCCTAGTAGAGTGGGGTGCATTAGCTAAGTCAGGTACTGGTGAACGTGGGATTTTTAATCTTTTATCAGCTCAAGAAAAGGCACCTAGTCGTAGATATGCTCCA
>JAAHTG010000981.1_pt2 | contig 20877 bp, 18 predicted proteins | sample 6116081 | NCBI WGS metagenome assembly JAAHTG01 (sample SAMN13939989, study PRJNA603662) | sponge metagenome | isolation source: marine sponge | host: Mycale hentscheli | place: New Zealand | collected 2005 | reverse complement strand
AAATTTTATCCCAGCTCAATCGTAAAGAAAGGGCTTAAAGAAGGGTTAATAAATCATTCTGATATTAAGAAGCAAATACTTGCCACAAGAACATTACCAAAAGATTATTTTCATAAATTATTTGATATTTATAAAGAATACTCAGAAGATATATCAATATCACCAGCAGCAGAAGAAGAAATGGAAAATATAAATCTTACGCAAAAACAATTCGTAAAGCTTCTAAATAATACCACATCAGGTTTCTTTGGTAAGACTAATACACATTCTGAGAAACGATGGATAACCACGGATATAGAACAAGCATATGAAATTCTTTCAAAATATAGAGAGAAAGATACATTTATAGATAAAATAGACCTTTTACATGATGATATAGAATATACTTTTTACTCTTATGGATATAAAAAATCCACCATAAAGCATTCACATAACTTTCCTATCTACGCACAAATTTTAGCACAACAATCTATTATGCTATACGATGCTGTAAAGGTTGCTACAGATAACGATTGGTCTAGGCTTCTTCACCGAAAATCTGATGCTCTTACTTTTATTCCTCTGAAGTCTAATAAGAAGTATTCTTATCTAAAACTTTTAGGAGACGAAGTCGGACAATTTAAACTCACTTCCAATCCAATAAAACCAAGAACTAAATTCTATTCTGATGTTATAATAGATTGGTCTAAATATCAAAAGGATTGGAAGATTTACGAACCAATAAAGTCGTCGCACGACGCAGAAGAATATTTTAAACTTGTAGAAGAAAAGAAAAGTCTAATGACTGTTGGCGAACCAGGGTGTGGAAAAAGCTATCTTATAAAGCAAATAAGCACCAAATACAAATGCCTATTATTATCATTTATGAATGTAGCATCTCTAAGAATAGGCGGAGAAACAATTCATTCTAAGCTTAATTACAACCATGAAGACGACAGATGTCTGGAACAATCATTACAAAAAATTCTTAATGAAGAATATGACTGTATTATTGTAGACGAGCAAGGCACTCTGACTGGTAATCTTTGGCGTGTTCTATATGAAGTTAAACTTATTACTGATATTCCTTTTTTTCTTTTTGGTGATTGGTGGCAACTTAAAAACCTTGATGGAGTAAGATACAATAATCATGAAATACTAAAAAGCATATGCGACCAAAACATTACACAAGAATTAGAATACCACAGCAAATGTAGAATGAATTCATATTTAAGAAATCTTATTAAACCTTTGAGGTCAGATATACAAGATGCCGCACAAAAACATTATATAATTAACAAATTTAAACATGTAGAAAAATTAGAAGAACTCCCGTTTACTAATATTGTATATACTAACAAATATAAGAACCAACTAAATAAGGATATGAACCGAGTTCATTACGCAAAAACCCAACATATTAAACTTCCTAAATCGGTTAGTCAGTTTATTACTAAAAATCATTCTTCTTATTTTTCTGACAGCAGAGAGTTCTTTTTATTTACTCCTCATATAGGAATGCCAATCATCTGTATTAAGAACAATAAGGATATTGAAGAAATGAAGAACGGTCAGAGATATACTCTTATTTCTATTGAAAAAAACGAAGAAGCACAAATACCCGACGCACCGTATAGCTTTAAAATTAGAGTTAATCAAACAGGAACAATCCACGAAGTCTCTCTGTTAAGGCTTATTGTTGATTTTGACCTTGCTTATGCTATGACTAATCACAAGATTATTGGAGACACTCTTAGGAACTTCTGTATTCATCAACCGCATCACCCTAAGGCAGAAAATGACTGGATAAACACGGCCTTAAGCAGGGGAACTAAAATGGGTGATGTTAAGATATGTCCGAGAAAATACTCAAAATAAATTATTGATTTAATAAAATGACAAATCCACCCAGCGACAGAGAGTCAAAACTACAAGAGATAGTCTCCATAATGGAACAAAGAGAAATCCAAATACAAGAAAAGAAACAACGAAAGAAGGAATATGATAAAATATATTATGAGAAGAACAAGTCTCGTAAGAAGGAACAAAACAGGAATTATTATCAGCGCACCAGTTCGCAGAACAGAGTCACAGACTCAAGATGAGTCGCTCCCAGCGATGAAATCGCAAGTTCCACTCCCAGCGGATTCGCAGAATTCTATACAAATTTAAGATTTATATAAAAACTTATATAAATTGCTAATTAAAATGAGTAGCAAACCAAATAATTCTATGCCACAAGACAGAGGACCCGCACAAGAAGACTTAACACCCGACCCGCTACCGCCTGATGTAAAAATTATAGAGTGTTCCTGTGCGCTCGCGGAGAATAGAACTTCCGATAACTCTAAATGGGTAAATATTATCCGAGAACCAATAGAAGTTGCTAAAGGCTCAGAAATCCGTGTTCTTTCTAATTACATAGATATGCGTGGGATAGACCAAGAGATTATTCAGTTCCAATCAGACGGACCAACTCAAGACAATTCGCACACCCTACTGACACAACTTTACACAACGAACGACGGATATAACAACAAAACTTGTTCTTACGATTACGCACAAAAAGATGTGCCAACTGCTTTAGCATTTGAGGTTATAGATTGTGGTGAAGGATACGGTGGCAGTAGCACGCATACGGTAACTGGATATGGAGGTTCGGGAACAGGCGCCGATTGTATTATAATAACAAATGTAGACCAAGGATTAAGACCAAAAAATATTACTATTACATCTGGCGGCATAAATTATCAAAACGGAGAAACTTGGAATATGACAAGTCTTACAGACCAAATTACAGGATTTATTCAGGTTAACGACCAAGGAGCTATTGTTAAACTTCATATAACGAAGCATTACTCTACTGATACAACCACAGGAACTCCCGTTATAGCGATTAATACTTCATTAGGCTCTGGTGCTACTATCTCAGCTACTTTAACTTCGCCTGCTATAAGAGGCGGAGACGCCTCACCTATCGGAACAGGTTTAGCAGGGGCATTTAACGATGCCATTAGAGGAATCAATTATAAACCTGGCGACATTCTTACTTTAGAAGATAATCCCATCGGTGGTAAAATCCCCGTAGGAAACAGAGCATCAATTCGTATTAAAAGTATCTACTCAGGACCAGGCGCATTAAATTCCAACTCCCACTTTGACCAAGGATATAACTACCAAAAAACACCAGTTTCACGATGGGCGCAAACATTTGAATTATCGTCCGCATTTTGTTATGGAGAAAATACTGGCACAAGAACTTTTACATCTCACGGTCAGCAGGTCTCAATCCAAGACGAAGCATCACATCAAGTTAATGATAAATGTCTATCAGCATCAAATTTAATTCTCAACAAGGAGGATTGTTTCGCCCCAGGAATCTATCATAAATCTGGCACGAATGGAGATAGAGAATTCTATCTTAACAAACCTGTTATTAACTTTGCGAACACAGACCGTTCTACTGGAATTTTTAGAATGAAATATAATCCCAACTACTACGGAGGTTCTTGGACTATGGAAATGGAAACAGGAAATGGAACTCTGGGAATTAATGGAAACCAAGTTCAGATAAACCCGTTTAATATAATGCCCATAGGAAGTGTGTGGCAAATAATTTTTGAGTTTGAATCAGTTCCCACTCCAACTATACTTCAAGAACAGCAATTATCAGTCTTCGCTACAAACTTCGCATCAACAGTCAGAGTAAAAGAACTTATACAGAACCAAGATACATATAGTGGCACCTCCAAAGGAACGAGAGTAATTTTCAATAATGCTATCACAGACTATATAGGACAGATTTCAGATTTTAAACTAGGAACAGCAAGAAGTGCCGCAGGGATATACCCATCTTCTAGTCAGATATATGTAAGTCTCGTTTATAACTCGTCAGAAGATTTAGGACCTGCTCCCCCAGCGCTACAAACTATTCAAGCAGTCTTTGTAACAGACGCAACAGGAGTTGTAATTGGCAGCGCACATATCCCTAATGTAAATAGAGGCATACGCAGAGGAATGGTTTTCACCATAGACCAAACGCAATATCCAGGCGCAGTAGAAAAATTATATATAACACAAGTAGACGGAACGGGTGGCTGGAATATACCAGCGCCACTTACATCAGATATAACTAACAACGATTTAGTAACAACCGCAGGCGATAAACTTGTAATGTATATTGTCCCCACACTACACCATTCTAATATCACACAAACTATATCCGCAAAAAATAAAGGAAACAGATTAGGATTTAGGTCCACAGCCGATGCTGCTTTTATTCAAGATAGATTTCCACTAACCCTTACCGATTCTTATATAAAGACTACAGTTGCCACTACCCCTTCAAATTACGTTTCCTCGGGAATTTCTAACGGTGTGTATAAACCTGGTGGATTGTTAAATTCTCTATCTCCATATTTTGAAACAGACCAAGGTGCTTTAGTAAATCACGACACGGAAATTGATATGGAGGTTGTATCTTCTAATGCTAAATTTGTTAGCGCTCAACTAGATTTTTCTCAAGACCCTGCCACAGGTGTAATCGTTCCCTTTAATGATATTAATGACGCAAATACAGACTGGTTGCTAAACCCTGCTACATCACAATTAAGTCTGAGAATTAACACAGCAAATTGGAATACAGCAGTTACAACCGTAGGTTTCCCCCTATATACCACAGTTGAACTTTCCGTAGACCCCACGGGTCGCATAACTTCTATTCAAACTGGCGGCGTACTCAATCAAGATGCTACATATACTTACATAGATATAATTAGTAAAGATATTAAAAATAGTGAATACACGCTCCATAAATTGTCCGCCGCCACATCAACCCTAACAGGTCTTACGAGAATAGAGGCACAAACTCCAAGTGGATTTTATAATAATCTAAATGGTAGCGGCGCAGCAACTTTAAATGTAAACTGGGTCTACGACATTAAGAATCATAATACGCAAATTGGGTGTAAATGGAATAAGATGACTGGTTCTATAGGAATTACAGGGGAACAGAACTTTTTCAATATTAATGACCCAAACCAAAATGTAATGGCAAATCAACCTCTCTACCAAGTTCCTGAACTAATTAAAACTTCTTATAATCAAGGTGGTTATTATTTCTTTACACACGTAAAGGGAATTTTATCAACACAAGCTGGAACATCTTATCCGTATGAACTAATACCAACGGATTCTGTAGGAGTATCATTATCGGGCGCAAGCGCCACATCAACAACAGCACAAGACGGTGGTGGCGTATTAATACCTAATCAATTTAATCAAGGATACGACTTTTGGGTTTTCGGTGGACTAGCTCCGGTTTTCTATAAATGGCGAAGCGACTATCAAGCGCCTACACCAATAAATTATCAACAATCTACTACGAATATTACAACATTTTGGAAATATGAACCACTATATAGGCAAAAATTCTTCTCAATAGATAAATCGTTCTGCGTAGCATCAGACATATCAGGTATCTGGACGAGAGAAGCACATAAGTTATCAGGAGCAATTGACCCCGTGACAGGTATAGAATATGTTCCATCTACAGAAACAGGCATTTTACAAAATGAGTTTGTAATGGCAATATACGGCGCTAATAATCTTATATCTCCAAGCGGTGAGTATATCAAAGACTCAGAGGTATATCCCGAAACAGACGGACTAGAGCCAGGACATTCTGTTGGTATTCAATATGTAACCAGTAATACAAAGTGGTTAGCGGGGGATATTATGTATAATCTACCAGAAGACGAAAATGGTAATAAACTTTACTATGTATTTTTCCGAACGGCATTTACAAGAATAAGAGGATATGACCCTCTTAAGAATAACGGAGGCAACCCCGATTTCACGCCACTAGCAACTGTGTCGCAAGATGCTGGTAAGATTGGAAATGCGAATGCTTTAGGCTCTACAACAAATAAGGCGCTTAACGGAGACACGATGCTAGCAACAACTAATCCAGTACCTGCTCCCACTCCCCCTAATCCAGATAATAAAGGTTACGAATTAGGAGAAGCTGGCGGAGTAAATGCTGGTGGAGACCCTGTCAGATTTGGAGAGAAGAATTATTATCCGATATACTATTTAGACGAAGGTTCAAAAAGCGATTATCCCAGAGCAAAGATATCTCAATATATCGGTTCAACTAATCTAACATTAGCATTCTCTACAGATATATCTACATTTACATTCCAGTTCTTACACCAACCTTATACAAGTCCTTTTGTAGACGGAACTGGAGGCACAAACTCAATTAGGGTATTCTTTGGTAACAGAAAGTCAGGGATATTCAATCACGACACGCTTGGTGGTGTAAATGTAGTAAATTATTGTCGCCCAGATTTTCCACGAAACACATTTACCTTTACAGAGATTACTAATAACCCAACATTTATAAATGGTCAATCGGGAACTTTATCTAATAATTCTAGCACAAGCGCCGTAAAGGGACAATTTATCTATGGGATAGACCCTCTTCGTTCGGTAGGATACGTAGGTAGACAGTTTATGAATAAATTAGGATTTACAGACAACGACATCGGAATTATAAACGGTCAGATATCAACTAACAATACGCAACTGGGTTATAAACTAACACCTTACACTAGAGATATAACATCTTTGATGGACGGAACTCCGACAACAACATTTACTATATCTTCTTACGATACAACATTTTACGGAACGACTGGTTCAGATATAGATAGTAGCGATTCAATATTATCAGAAATCCCTGCGCCAGAAACGAACGCTGGCCTTGAATCTCATAACGTAAAGATTACTCCAAATCTCGGTTCTTCTAATGTTATAAACCAAAAGTTCGGCGATTTTATCTATTATCCCTATAGTTTAAACACAAATACTAATTCGTTTCAAGACACGGCACTCGTCCGTTATGATAATGCTTCATCTACTTATGGTGCTATTGGTGGATTACTTCTATCTAACTCTAATAGAGGAATGGGTTTACCTAATACCGTAGGTTCTACATTTATCGTTGATGATAGTTCAATTCCTGTAACATTAAATCCCGATTGCGAATTATATCTTGCTTATACAATTGCCTGTAATAGTTCTCTGAAACAAGCAAGTATTCTTCCACAACGACTTACAAACGCATATCTTGTAATATTATCATCTCTAATGAAAGAGGCAAATTTATATATGCCGAAAGCAGGATTTGTTAATGCTATGTCAATTGTATCAAAGACGTTTCTTCAAGGGGACTTCATATTAAGTCAAGGGCAACTCTCGTTCTACGCCAAAGAAGACTTCATTCTCTCACAGATTGAAACGGAGATTAAGGACACGCAATTCACGGCACCTTCTACATTAGGAGTTAATAGTTCAGTTATCTATCAGATTACTAATTACAATCCACAACCCAAGAAACAACTCCCGACGATAGAGCAGGAGCAAGAACAAGACTATTCTATTATGGAAGCTATGTCCGAACATATGAATTATCTACAAGGCAACGCCCCAACATCTGGTCTAAACGAACTCAACAAGGATTTATATTCTCTCGGCCTAAATGTTTTAACAGGAGGTCAGCAAAATCTTGATATTATCGGAGCAATCCGAAATCAAATCCAAACGCACGACTTACCATCTTTAACACCAGGAGAAAGAAACAGATTTTTACAGACACCCGAAGGACAAACCCTAGTTCAAAATGCCACAGATTTAGCAGTTATTAATTCGCAGATAGGTTCTTTGGCACAAGCACAGAATGATGTAGATGAAGTATATGGCGGGCAACAAAGATTAGAGAATATTACACGAACAGCACAGAGGGAGATTCAGATTAGAGAACAACAGATTCGGGAGAGAACGCCAGTCCAAATGTTTAATCAACCAGCGCAGGACGTTTTAGATTTTTATTCTGATTTACCAACACCACAATCTAATCTCATCGTTCAAGAACCATATACTACAAAAGGAGACATGAAAACCTTTCCATCACTAATGCCAGAATTACTGGATAAGGTATTTACATCAAAGGAAGCAAAAGAAGACGCAGAGAACAAGTTAAGAGAAATAAATCAGAGCATATCGGGTATTAGGAAAAATGTAAGTCCGACAAAAAATCCTGAACTTCGTAGCAAAAGAGAGCAATTGTTAGCTGAAAGAGATACCTTACTACAATCACTTACACAAGACCCTATGATAGAACCATCGCAAGTTGGAGTAGAGAAAGAAACACCAGAGCAATTAGCAAGAAGAATGGGAAGAGCAGCAGTTAGACGTGCCGGATACACACCTCAAGACATCGCCGCTATGGAACAATATGGGTATAAACAAAAATTCGGAGAAGCAATAGACAGACGTAGTAGAGCATATGTATCAGCACAGGCAGATAGCCCGTTTAAACCAGCATATCAACCCTCCGATAGTGGTGTGGGAACGAGTATTGCGAGTGGTGAAATCGTAGATGATGAATAAATTATATAATGTAAAAAACACATTATATAAAAAAGATGGAATTATATAATGAAGATTGCTTTGAAGCGTTCAAAAAGGTTAAGGATAAAAGTGTTAATCTTTTCCTGTTAGATTTACCCTACGGACAAACTGCTTGTAAGTGGGACAGCGTTATTGATTTAGAACAGATGTGGAAGGAGATTAAACGGACGATGGTTAAAGATGGGATTATAGTATTCTTTTGTACTACTAAATTCGGATTTACTCTTATTCAATCTAATCCTAAATGGTTCAAATATGATTTGGTTTGGAAGAAATCAAGGAAGGTAGGTTTCTTATCCGCTAATAAGATGCCTTTACGACAGCATGAAATGATTTATGTATTCAAAGAGAAGGGAGGAACATATAATCCACAGAAGGTAGATGGAGAACCTTATAAAGTAAAGCGTAAAAATACTGATTGTGAGTTATATGGAACAAAACGAACAGATACTGATAATAAAGGGGATAGACACCCGACTTCAATTGTAGAGAAAGAAGCAGACCACGAAATGATGTATGTATTCAAGGATAAGGGAGGAACATATAACGCACAAAAGACCAAGGGAGAACCCTTTGACAAAGGAATGAAAAAGGGCGCAAGCGTATATACTGATGATGAAACTTTTAGAACAAATGTAAATCACGGAGATAGACATCCAACAAGTGTCATAGAACCTCAAGCAGACCACGAAATGATGTATGTATTCAAGGCGAAGGGTGGAACATATAACCCGCAGAAGATTAAAGACGAAAAGCAAAAGAGGGATTGGAATAAAACAAAACCGATAAAATGCGATGGAATATATGGAGAAATGGTTTCTTTTGGTGCTGGAGTTAATGAAGGATATAGACACCCAACATCAATTGTAGAGCCAGAACACAAATATAAAGGGGAAGTAACCGATAGCTATTATAGTAATACATTTAAAAGACAAGTCCATAATCCAAATGCTCCAAGACACCCAACTTCAGTTGTAGAGAAAGAAGCAGAGTACGAAATTGTAGAGAACACAATATTAGAATATAAGAACCCACACAAGACAGTTCATAAGACACAAAAACCAGTTGATTTGTGCGAGTGGTTAATCAAGTCTTATTCTAATGAAGGTGATACTGTAATGGACTTCTGTATGGGCTCAGGGACTACTGGTGTGGCGTGTAAGAACACTAATCGTAAGTTTATTGGGGTAGAGAAAGATGAAGAGATATTCAAAATAGCACAAGGCAGAATTCAAAATGATACAAAATAATACAATTACAAAAGTTATATAAATCTAAAAAAATTTGTATATAAAATGAATAAACGTTCAGTTATGGCACCGCTGAATCCAAAACCGCCACCAGAAGAAGTTAAAGCAGAGGAACAGAAAGATTTAGAAGACGATATTTTTGACCTACCTAAAAATGACGCTGTCGCAGATGTTGCGGAGAAACTTGACGCTGTCAGAATTGAAGAGCACCCTGACAAAAATCCACCCGCCCCTAAACCTAAAGCAGAGTCGCAGACTCAAAAGTCCGCTCCCAGCGGACGCAAGAGAGATTATTCGCACCTTACCAAAGCCCGAGAAAAATCACTTGAAACAAGACGCAGAAAGAAACAAGAAAAAGAAAAATTAGATACGGACGCACAAGCATATAAAGAGAGAATGGAGTATGAGAGATTATGTGAGAAGTTTAATAAACAACCTGTTCCGAAAGTAGTATCTAAACCGGTCGCAGACCAAGGTCGCTCCCAAGCGTCCGCCGAACCGCCACCGCCTGTAGAACAACCAGTAGAATCTTATCAACATAAAGGAAGCGCTAATTCAGAAGCATACACAGGACAAAGCGTAATTGATTATGACAGAATTGTGAACGGAGTGACAAATAGTTTAACTAAAAACGAATTATACTTCAAGGAACTAGAAACGAAAATTAGGGAAGACGAACGAAAGAAATCGGCAGAACAGATGAAGTTGTGGCAACAAGACCAGCATAGGAAACAGAGGTCTCAGCAAGCATATGGGATTTTGAGTGGAAATAGTAGAAGGAATCAAGTCTTTGATAGGACCAGTGCTCTAAGAAATAGTTATACCGCGAGATACAAAAATAACTGGTATTGAATAATTATATTATAAATTATTATAATATAAAATGGACGATTGGCGTAAAGCAGTGAGCGACTATCAAACAGGTATAAACTCAATAGCACAAGCTAACCTAAACACTCAAGAACAAATTACAGGAGGAAGGGCACAGTTACTTTCTAGTAAAGAAGCGCTCTTAGAATCTACAACGGGAACCCAATTTAGTAATAAACTGAAAGAAGAGAGTTCTAAGTTTATTGAAGAACAAGGTATTGATTTATCGGCGAGAGGCATTCTCCCAGGTGCTTTAAGTGGATTAAGCAAGCTCGCAAGTTGGCGTTCTAATGCTTTAAATTCGCAGTGGAAAACTACACAATCTACCCGATTTGCCGAACAAGAAGAAGGTGGTGGATTACCCGAACCCAAAGTCCCAAGTGGCGAAGACACTCCAGTCCAGTTTGACGACGACCCTTTTCAGCCAACCGCAGGGCAATCTTTACGTAGCGAACGAGGAACAGGACCTATCTCACAAGAGCCAGATGCTGGCGTAAGGCAACCCACTCAACTAAGTAAAGCACCCATAACAGAAGAAGATACTGGAGTAGATTTATCAACAGATATTAGTAAGGTGTCTCAACAAGCAGAAGATGCTTCAAGTGGTTTAACAACAAGTGTTAGTGAGGAGGCTGGAGAAATAGGTGAAGAAGCGGGAGGTGTTGTAGAGGACCTCGCCCCCGAGTTAACTTCAGCAGCGAGTGGCTGGAGTACGGCAGCAAGTGCGTTAGGCACAGCAGCAGGAGTAGCGGGAACGGCATTAAGTGCGTTCGGTATAGGCGCTGGAATATATGGGTTGGTTGAAACTATTAAAGACGAGGATTCTGACCCATACGCAAAAATTAGAGGACAACTAGCACAGGCACAAACTAAAATAACTGGCTTTGAAAACGACGTAAGTGCTGATGAGTTCGCATCTAAAATCGGAGCAAGACAACCGCAGTTTGGTTCTTTGGCAGCACGACCGAATATGGATACTGCTATGGGCGGTGGAATAGCATTACATATCTAATTATACAAAATCTATACAAAAACTACATATTATTAAAATATATAGTTTATAAAATGAGTCATGAGCTAGATGTATTACCTGTTATGAGAGACCCTGAGAGGCCCCAATATAGAGAGGTTCATGAGAACTTAATCAGTCCACCGTATCGTCTTGCTTTGGTTGGTGCGAGTAAATCTGGGAAATCTAATTTATTGATGAACTACTTGAGACCTTGCTACTATGGTGGAAGTAAAAAACAAGGAGTTAAACCATGCTTTACGAAGGTTATAGTTTTTAGTCCGAATCTCGGTATGGATTCTACTACAAGAAGTTTGAATGATTTATGTGCGGAAGGTGATATTCATATGACTTATAGTGACCACATTCTTCAAGGTCTTATGGATTCACAAAAAATTCAACAATCTTCTGCCAGAGATAGAGTATTAGTTATCGCAGATGATTTAATTGCTATGGGTTGTCAACCGCAAAGTTTAATATTTTCGTCTGCTACATATCTTCGTCATTTAGATGTATCTATTATGTATTTAACGCAGACTTACAAGGGACATTACTCTTTACCACCTTTAGTTCGGAATAATTTGGACGGCCTTATTATGTTTAAATGTCCTTCTTTTCAGCAGATTAATAGTTTATCAGAAGATTTACAAGGAACATTTGGAACCAAACAGAATGTAAAAAATCTCCTATCTTACGCCACACAGAAACCTTATCACTTTTGTTTTTTTAATTACCGAGACCTGAACTGCTGGCATAATCATACCGAGTTTTTATGGGAAAAATATGATTCAAATGGCAACTATAACCCTGAATTTACACGACCGACTGATGATGACGAGTCTGAAGAAGAAAATTAAATATTTTTAAATATAAAATATATAAAATGAGTATTAAGTGTGAAAGATGGAAGTGCCAGATTTTCAGCCCAATTGATAACACACAAGTTCTTTGGGAATGTAAAGCATCTACTACAAAGAAGATAATTGAAGTATATAATGAAGAGATTGGTAATGGGTTTCTAACTTTGCCAAAATTGAATAGATGTGCTTTGGGGAAGAGTAAGTCGGAAATGATTAAGTTGTATAAGATAGGTGAGTTCTCTACGAGATGTGTTGAATGAAATAAAATAAAAGTAATCAAAATGAAGGTGTTGGAATTATTTTCTGGAACTCATTCAATCGGTAAAGTATTTAAAGAAAAGGGATATGAAGTAGTTTCCCTTGACAGAGACTTAGGTGCCGAATGTCCGTTTAAAACTGGATATAAATCAGATAAACATATTAAAGAAGATATTATGACTTGGGATTATCGTAGTTCTTATGAACGAGGAGATTTTGATGTTATTACTGCTTCTCCTGTATGTCTTTGGTGGAGTGGGTTAAGAAGATGTTGGATAGGTAGAAAATGTAAATCTATTCATCCCACAGAAATTATAACTCAAAAACATATTGACGACGATATTGAAAAATATGGCAAACCTATGGTAGATAAAGTTTTTGAAATTATAGATTACTTCCAACCTAAATATTGGTGGGTTGAGAATCCTGCTACTGGAAGAATGAAAGAATACATAAAAGATAAACCATTCTACGATGTGGATTATTGTAAGTATAGTGACTGGGGATATAAAAAGAGAACAAGATTTTGGACTAATATCAAGGGTTTTGAACCTAAATTATGTAAGATGGATTGCGAAAATATTATTGAAATAAAAACACAAAAAGGTGATAAACGAGGAAAAGAACAAATAAAAGGAGAAAGTAGAAAATTACATAATAACGCTACTTGTTGTGGTAGAAATGCGAAAAGTATAAAAAATGCTGTAAAAAATAATGAAGTCGTAAAAGGAAAACATAGAATTGCTTTTGGTGGAGACCACGGAAAAGGAGGTAAAAGAGAGAATGGAGGGGGAGGAAATAGATTAGAGAGATACAGAATACCTAAAAATTTGATTGGTGAGTTCTCTACGAGATGTGTTGAATAAAAATGATTTTCTTATATTAAATATATAAGAAAATGGAAAGTAAAATTTTAGAACGGAAGTGCCAGACGTTCTGTGAAGATTATGAAGATTATGAATATGAAGAAGTTAAAATTTGTAAATGGGAAAACTGGATTCCCACAGAAGAAGATATACCATCTCTCGTTGAGAGTATAAAGTATTGGAAAAGTGTTACAGATGATATGACACGAAATATGGGTGATGCTGAAGCGTGGAGTGATTTGAGTTGTAAAATATATGTTGAGGCAACAAAGAAAGAAAAGATATGCGTAGAACTATTAGGTAGAATACCAGATATGTTAGAACTCGCCACAGAGGTAGTCAATAAGGAGAGTAGGAAGTTGATTAGACAGAAATACTATCGTATGTTAAAAAATAAGTCTCGCCACGTGAAGAAGACCGATAATTAAATTATTTTTAGATGTAATTATATAAAAAAACGAATACTAAAATGTCATTCACGAAAGATAAAGATAGTGATAATTATGCGACTGATAAAGTGGGTTGGGAAATTATAAAGGACTATATCCCTAAGGACAAAAAGATATGGTCTCCCTTTTATTGTGATGGAAAGCAGAAAGAGATTTTCAAAGAGATGGGGTTTGATATTATACACGAAGATGAGGACTTTTTTCAGAATAATAAAGGAGAGATTGTTATTGATAATCCTCCATTTAGTAAGATGAAAGAGATATGTATTAGATTGAAGGAATTGGATAAACCTTTTATTCTCATAGCGTTTAGTAAAGTTATTCTAATGAAATGGTTTCAACGATTATTTAAAGATCATTTACAAGTTATTATCCCATTTACTCGCCCTACATTTAGTCATTTAGATAATCCTAAAAAAGGATATACACCTCCTTTCGGAACTCAATATTACTGCTGGAAGATGAATTTTAAAAAGGATTTGATCTTTATAGATTAAAATGGTTCATATTTATAATATGATGAATTCATCTTTTTCATACCCTTACCACTAAATGAATTTAGAAGTTTATCAGCACCCTTGTCCTTTTTCTTCTTGGCCATCTTAATCTCTTTGCCTTCTTTAAAATTATGGTCAAATACGGTATCAATATCAAAATCAGGGTGTTCGTCGTCTTTTAATACCTTTTTAAATTTTGGTTGGGAAAATAGCTTAGATTTCTCCATTTTCTTTTTTCCGTTTGGTTTATCCACTCTCTTAGTGGCGTCTTTCATTTTAATACAAAATAATTTTATATAATAATATGTTATATAAAAATGCTGATTACACTTCAAAGCAATAGTGATGCCGATTGTAATGATTTCCGAAATTTTTTTAAGGAAACTGTGATGATTGAACCTAAGTCAGAGATTGCCTTGGTGAATATATCTTACAATTTTGAGAGTGGAATTACCTTGACCGCTTTAAATAACACGTTTACTGTAAAGTTGGCGAAAGATGTGGCGACCGTCATTACAATTCCTATTGGAGATTATACTCCTGCTAGTTTTCTAACTGCTATTCAGACTGCCTTGAATACATTCTTGACGGCACGACCTTACGAGATTGGAAAACTGTTTAAGATTTCGGCATCTGCTGATTCAAAGAATGTTCTTACAATTGAATTTGATTATGACCCTCAGGAATGGCAAGTAGATGTTGTAAAGAAGACAGCAACAACAGATAGACAAGCAATCATACTATCAAATACGAATGCTATGTCAGATAGCGGTGATGGGATTATACTTCAGACTAGTGATACAGCGGGACTTAATCTTGCGACATTTGAATCAGGAAGCGGTGGTGTAAATTATCCGATTTGGGCAACTGCTAGTGATACTGTAAAGGAACCGCACGGGTCTTTCTTTTTTACTCCACAACAGGATAATGAATCTATTTATGTATGCCTTGCGGAAGGTGGTCGTCCGACAGATATTGCTACGGCGCAAGTCCAAGTTAGGCTTTTGGCAAATGGAACATATGATATTTTTGAGGATAATGGGGTAGGTGGTTATCAGTCTATTTTGTCAGGACCTGCCGCTTATGATGCGTTTATACCGTTTGAGATTAGGGTAGAACAGATTGGAACTACGCCAGTTGTTATTAGATATTTTTATGGAGGCACGGAAATTATACCGTCTGGTACTGCTTCAAGGTGGTTGCCGCGTCTGAATTCTCAATTGATATGTTGCGGTTCTTTTGATGATAGGAGAATTTTGAATGGTATTGTTCCTTCAAACCCTACTTATACTATTCAGGATTGTATTCTTACAACTAATAGTTCTTTTACAGGGGGTAGTGGATATATCACTAATGAGGTTGTTGAGATTACTGCTACTGGAGGTAATAAAACGACCGCTCACGTAACTTCGGTAGACGGAACTGGTGCTATAACTCAATTAAGATTTTTAGACCACGGGGGTGGCATAGCAGCTGTGGGCGAAAGTATGGCTATAATAGGTAAAATATCTGGTTCTAACAACGGAGTTTTTACTGCTGGTGCGCCTGCTGATTCTGTTGATATTACTACTGCTGGAGGTGCTGTGGGAACAGGATATACGACCGCTGCCGCAAATATTATCTTAAATGATGGTGTAACAGTTATTGCGGGTGCGGTGACTATAACAGCGATAAATGGCACCGACGGTGTGGACGACTTTTCTTGGAATAGTTATCTGCCAGGGCAAGTTCTAGTTGGGGATATTCTTACAATAGACCAAGGAACTAATAATGACTGTAAACTATTGGTTAATGCTGTAGATAATGATATCCCATCGCTTGCTAATGTGAAGTGGACTACAATTGCCCCTGGGGTTGATGAACCTTTGATTAAGCAAAGTAATGTGTCGTTTATTCCGAGTAGTGGATTTGCTACTTTGACAAGTTTGCCTTCTGTAACTGGAGATGCTGACCCATCGTTGAAGAGTGTTGGAACGACTGCGACTACTAATCAGAAAGAAACAGACCAAATGCTTGTGAATATTGAAGAATTTCAATTGAAGTCAATCTGTAAGAACGGTGGTATTCAAAAGGCAGTAGCAAGTGTTCCTTACGGTCAGACTCAAAATCCAAGTGGAACAAGTGCGAGTGGCGGATATTTCTTTCACGAGTCGTATAACCTAAATTATCATCAGCTAGAAAATGCTGGAGTTGATAACCACAATCAGCTACGAGTTAGACTTACAGACGCCGTTGGAGAACCGCTTCTTCAATTGAAGCACCCTACAACCTTGACTTTGGATTTAAGACCTCGGGCAAAGTAATTTATTAGATTATCTAATAAATTTTGAAAAATTCCGTGTTCCACGAAAGTATTGGCGAAGTCGCAGACTTAAAGTCCGCTCCTAGCGGACGCTCGTGGGACGCTAATGAAGATTAACCAAAACCTTCACAGTAGCAGAAGCGATATCTGGATTCTTAACATCAACTCTAACATACTTGGCAATAGGATTAAGAATGTAGTAAAGAGAATTAATAGCAGCGCCTCCACCGACGTCGGCAGTAGACGTTACAACTTGCTTAGATTCAACGGCATAGTAAGTCACGTCATCGTGCGACCACTTAATTTGTGCTTCGGTGTCAGTCTTGTCAGATTCTAGAACTACACCAATCTTGGAATATCCAGCAGTGTCCTTGCTGACAGATGTATCAGTAGAACCAGAAGTAATTGTAAGACTATCAGATGAAGAGGCAGCAGAAAGAGTAGAACTGACAGTAATAGCACCTTGGTCGGAAGCGAGAGTTACACTCGTGGAAGCCGCCTTTGTAGTCTGACCGAGACTTGATGGAAGTTGTGCTGAAGATGTAGCAAGAGTATCTTCATCACTAGCGAGAGTTACAGCAAGACTTGATGCCTTTGCCTTTTGCCCGAGAGTTGCTGGGAGCTTAGCGCTCATTGCCGGAGTCGTTGAATCTAGCGCAAGTGTAGTTGAAGTCACAGAGAGAGAACTTGCCGCAGCGATGTTGACTTCACCAGGAGAAGAAAGAGAAACTGGCAAAACATTATTAGACGAATCGGTGGACTTGATAAGAACTGGAGTCGTTGCCATTTTGATTATATATATAAAAATTTTTTTAAAAAAATGTATTGGATTGAAGTTTTTTTGTTAGGTGTCCGACTCTAATGAAGTAAAGTAGTTATAACGTTTACAGTTGAGCTTGATGAAGCATTATACAGGGCAATCCTCGCATATCTCATCTTACATAATCCATTTGAAGTTCCAATATTTTGTGATGAAACACCATCTACCCCTGTATTAGAGAAGGTTGTGCTTGAAGAATCAGGATAATACCAATTTATTTCATCTGGGCTCCATTCTATTTGAAAACTTGAACTGGAAGCAGTTTCTTCTACCACTACAACAATTTGTTGAAAGGTTGCTGTATCTATTGTTGTTGAGTTTGATACTACCCCTGAACTTAATGATATACTTTGTGTGTGATATGAGTTATCATTCGTATCTTCAATTGCCTGTTTTATGAGATTTTGGTTTGTTGTCGTTGCTGCTAATTCAGGAAGAGCAGATTTTAAAACTGATACCGTAGATGTCATTTTATATAACTTATTATTTTTGTATCTTTTTAAAATATGGACGTGGTTCTAAACCACTTTTTGCCAAGGGAATTAGGTGATATGATATCAAAAGAAGTCCATAGGTTAAATTTTAAAGGGTGTTTGTCTCAGATTAAGTATTGTATAGTCAAAATATATAGCGATGGGGATTATGGATTTATAACTAGTAATAATCATAACTATTACGAATCTTTGTTAGATGACGAATTAATGATAGAAGTAATAAATAAGGGATATAAAAATGCCATCGCTGACAATAAAAAATTCAACAAGCAAGGGCAAGAAGTTGATGGCGGTATTCAAGTATGATGATGGTAAAACCAAAACAACTCACTTCGGAGCAGCGGGTATGGACGATTACACTCTGACAAAAGACAAGGAACAGAGGAAAAGGTATAGAGACAGACATAAGAAAGATTTAAAGACTAACGACCCTACGAAAGCAGGTTATTTGAGTTATTATATCTTGTGGGGTGATTCTACGAGTAGGCGAGAAAATATAGCAAAATATAAAAAGAGATTTAACTTTAGTTAAAAAGATGGTGGATTCGTTCCACCAATTATGCGACGGCATGGAAGAAGTATTTGTGAGTTGCTTTACAGGAATTGTTATAGGTGTATGTATTTTTGGAGGAATGTGTTTATGTGTGATAAAAAATAAATGTTGTTTTAATTGTATATAAAATGGGAGAAAAGGTAAGTTGGATATGGCGAGGTAAAAAATACAGCGGAACCCTTATCCCTTCAAAGGAAGATAGTAAAAACAGGTATGCCCGAACTGAAAATGGAAAAATAAAAACATTACCAAAGAAGAAAAAGTAATTAAAAAAATAGTATATTAAAATGGGTAATTCGTTCGCCAAGGATTTAAACAAAGTGTTCGGCCAGGGAGCAGCAGCATCACAAGGTGGAATGGCGGCAGGAACTTCGGGAAACGATTGGGACGGTGGTGGAGCGGCGGCAGGACAACACCCAGGACAAGGACGACCAGGTCAATCAGACCCCCGACCTCAACCTATAACTCCACCAACAGTACCAAAATACCAAGCGCCATTATTTTATGCCCCCAAACAAAGTCAATTACAGAGTGCTACATATAATCCAAGTTCTACTTCTCATAGTTATCTACAAAGATATGGTGTAGCGAAACACGTTTAATTATGAATTATTGTAATTTATAATTTTTTAAAAAATAAATACTATATAAAATGTATTCTGTCAGCAAAGAAATGGCACTTCAGTCTTATCAGATTGTCAACCCAAGCGAAAACCAAACAGATTTCAAGGCGGGTCAGATTTGTAGATTTACTATTCCACGGCAGGTGGGGTTCTTTGACGCTCATTTGAGTAAGCTCCAGTTTCTTTGTAGAACTTCTGGAGCAAACTATAAGATGTGCTTTCTTTCACCCAAGGGAGGCGTCGCTTCTATGATTGATATGGTTCGTCTTTCACAGAACGGTCGTGTGATTAGTGAGATTACAGAGTATTCTACTCTTCAGCATTTTATTAAGACTTATGAGAATAGTCTGTCTACAGCACAGCTGGACGCTCTTTATAAGGGGTGCGTAGATTACACCAGCGCAGTTGCTACTCAAGATAGGGCAGGGTCTTATAATGCTCTGTTCGGTCAGGGTCTTAATCGTAGTGGCGCTACTGGTGCTACTGATATGGAGCAGGATGTTAAGTTTCAACTGAATTTGGATTTTATTAGTTTGTTTGAAGTTCTCCACGCTGTTCCGATGATGGCGATGGGTGATATTCTTTTGGAGATTAGGTTCGTTCAGCGTGATGTAGAGATAATGAAGGTTATGCCTCAGACTGCCGAACAGCAACCTATTGACCCTGCTCTTGCTAATCCCGTGCCTGCTGCTACAACTACTTTTACGATGAAACCACCATTTTCGGGTTGGACTAATCTTGCCGATTCTCCGTTTATTAAGGGTATGAAACTTTCTTTTGTAGATGCTACTGGAACTGAATCTGCTACACAGGACTATGTTATTGATGCTATGACACAAGACCAAGCAGGAACTATTACTTTCACTCTGGATAAGGCAATTGTAGATGAGGCGGGAGCGCAGGACGCTACGCATGTTCTTATTAAGTCAGGAGCAGACGGAACTGCTGGGACTGGAACTCCAGAAATTATTATCTCACAGGCACAACTTCAACTACAGGTTGTAAAGCCACCAGATGCGTATGTTTCTGATTTGGCATCGCAGGTTGAAAGCGAGGGGTTGATGATTGATATGGACGATTTTACTACTTATCGGTCTACTGTATTATCGGCAATTAAGAACCAGACTGTTACAATCCCTACCACACAATCACGAGCAAAGGCGGTCTTTACGGTTATGAGGCAAGGCAATCAGATTCCAGCGTTCGCTGTTGATGGAAGCACCGACTACAGACTTGACGGACAGTATGAAAATCTTTTGAATTATAGGACACAGATTGACGGCGAATATTATCCTAATCAGGCGGTTGATTTGTCGCAGTTTATCGGTCTTTGGCATTTTTCTCAAGAACATTTGCGTGAATGTGAAAAGGCATTTGATTCAGCGGGTATTCCATTCAGAAGCGTTGAAGCGTTGAAGCAGAACTTTATTGTTGCCAGAGCGCTTTCTTCGTATGGAAGTTCTACTAATCTGACTGCTACTCCTATTAATCTTTATCTTGAATATAATACTCCTACGCAACCAGTAAATCCAATTGATACGATTTCCTTCGTTCATCACTCTGTCCGTGTTG
>JAAHTG010001024.1_pt1 | contig 20921 bp, 34 predicted proteins | sample 6116081 | NCBI WGS metagenome assembly JAAHTG01 (sample SAMN13939989, study PRJNA603662) | sponge metagenome | isolation source: marine sponge | host: Mycale hentscheli | place: New Zealand | collected 2005 | reverse complement strand
TGCGACCACGAGTCTCTTCTTCAAATGCTTTGATATCATTTATTGTGGTTTCAGGTAATACCTCTACCCAATCCGGTATAAGGTACTTTTTACCATCACGGGTTGTAAGACCAGGTTGGGATTGGAATCGGGACATATATTTGAAGGGACGAACAGCAACAAAATCTCCGAAACCAGATTTAATAGTGAATTGACTTGATTGATTATAAACGATTCGTTTACGTAATTGACCATATTGAGTTTTATTTGTGAATTCGAATAACGGCATATTACTCGTGAATTTGTTTGTACATTGCTATTGCACTCTCTCTAGTCCAAGCATTAAATTGCTTACCTGTACTCACACCATCTTTTAAAATTGCATACCAAGTGAAACCCATATAATCCTCTTCACTCATTCTTATTGCTTTAAACATAACCTTTATTTTGTGGCGTCTCGCCTTATTCAACACGTTGAATATACGAAGCCCCTTTCGGGGCTCCAAATATTTAGTTGGGTTTTTTTTTATTTTTTTCAAGTAACTCAACTGTTAACTTAATACACATATCATCAATTAACTCAGGATTAAAATCTACTAAATAGTTAAAATCATCATCCGTCATCATTTGTAATAATTGATAGGTTGTAAAACTACCTGTCATAATCACTGAATCGTGGTTGAGCTGGTTTTTTCTTTTTAGTTGCGTTTTTAAATGATGGGTATTTTGTTTTAGCCCAGTTGTGCCATTCTGTAAACGCTTCATAACGTTGTTTTGCTGATGTTCTACTCATTGTTTAATTGTTTTTCTATTTTATTCCAATATTTGATTGTTCTATCTTTTTTATAACCCTTAGGTCCACCATTCCAATTACGAGCAATTACTTCTACTTCGCTGTTTTTGTGGTGGTAATTCTTCCAAATATAAAACATCTCGACTGATTTATCACGGTCAAATCTATCTTTTAACTTAAATTGTTTACTACTTTTTTGTAATTTTAGGATACGATTTACTTCTCGAACCATGATAGGACGAATCTGTAAAGCACCTACTGCTTCGTTGCCTACAAGATGCCTGTCGCCAATAGCAGAATCATTACCCCTAGACTCAACAAAAATAAGGGCATCGAGAAGGTCTCCATCCGTAGTAACGTTTGGAATACTTTTTGACTTAATTTCGATAATAGTTTCTTCATAACACACTTCTAACGTTTTTATATTACCACTACTAATGAATAATGGTAATAACCCTAATAACATAACCTTTTTCATTAACTATTTAATTTATCAATTGTAGTTTTAATTCTAGAGCAATACTCGTATTCCTCATAATGCTCTAATGTCAATAAATTCAGTTCCAATGTACTAACTAATTCTTGGGTATCCAAAGTTATCTCGAGAACTGAATCATCATCTTCGATTTCAACATCTAGAACGTGGATGTATCTTTTCTTTGAATTTAAATTATCAAGAGCAACATCTACTATTAACTTAGAAATTTCTAAATCGTGATTCCCTAAAAAATCTTCCCAATCATCATAGGAATCAATATAGTAAGTTTTAATCATTAAAATAATTCTAAAAAATCAGTATCAATTTGTTTTTCTCTTAGACGTTGGTTTTGTTCGTCTTTTTCAAGCATTTTATTAGCCAGTTTTTCTAAATGCTTTTCTTTAGTTTTATCGTAATCCTTAACGATTTTATCGTGTTTACGTTTTTTGATATTACGAGTTCGTTTTCGAGCCATGGTTATAAATATAATAACTAAGGATGTGGGAACCAAACTATTTACGAGCTACTATATCGTAATCGTCGTTATCGTCTTCTAAACCTAATTCTTTAAGACGTTGGAGGTGGTATGAATCTACTTCCCATTCAACTTCACCCTGGTTTATAGTTTTATGTTCTTCGATATTTTCAATTTGCTTTTCACTAAATATATCACCCACAAATAAGAAATAATGGTTATAACACAATAATTCTATGTTATCTAATCTATAATTCTTTTTGTTTTTATCTTTAAAATTTAGCAGTAACGGCATTTTATAATCAAGGACACGGCGCTCGTTGAAATCACATTGTGAGCATTGTTCTTCCATGTATCCTTCAGTAATTAACCGATATTTTATTTTATCAGCATTAAAGTGAGATGGATCTACTCTACCCTCAATTATATCCATTAAGGCAGGGTCTTTTTTACCATTAGTTAAAAACTTAGGAATACCCTTACCCGATTGGTTTAAATGTTTGTCAAATAGAGTTTCACCCGTTTCTGAATCTTTATAAAGTTTAGCCCATTTTTTATAATGGTTATAACTTACATTTAGATAACGAGCAGCTGCTCTATTTGATAACGTTTTGTTTTGGGCAGCTACAATCTGTTCTTTAGAAAGATCTTTTGGTGCTGGCATTTAGTCTATTAAAATTGTTTCTTCGTAAGTGTGATCACCTTCCCCACGTTGTATTGTTAATCCCTGTTTAGGTTTTGCTGAGGAACATTCTACGCAAACCTTAGTATTAGGTAAAACTTTTAAACGGAGTGGGTGAATTTCACTATCACATTTCACACACTGTGTCATATTTATATGTTTTTATACTACCCAATACATACCCAGTAAGGTATAAAAATATTATAAATTAATTAACTTATTTTGATGTTCTGTCATCCCCTGTACAGAAATTTCAAGGTTACCTAATTGGAATTTACCAATTTGACCACTATCTTGAATAATCTCAGAAAGTTGTTGGATCAGTTTAAAATCTTCTTGTGTAAATGTATTACCATCCATTCTAATTACAATATCTGAGTTAGATGTTTGATTAATTTTAGTAGATAAATCTATAAGTGTATTTGGTTGCTCTTCTTTTATATATTTTTCTATATCAAAACCTTCCATATCCGTAACAATTTTACTACACCAAGGTTCTAATGCATATAATAATTGTGGATTTGAATTAAATATTCTAAATTCAATATCATATTTAGGAGGAATAATAGGTTTCATTAATGCATCATGTTTAACAAAATGACCCCATTTACGAATAAAGTTACGGGTACTTCTTATATTCTGAGCTAACCATTCAGGGCTATCTTCATATATGTTTTTAGCCTCATCGACTGTATTACGTCTACTACCTCTACAGGTCATATGGTAAACACACCCATGCCAGGTCTGTACAAACTCTACTCCATCTAACATAAACCTGTTAAAGATATCTGAATCTTCTTTTGACTGAGGAGCATACAATGGATCATGTCCTCCTATCTTCTGGAAGTCTTCTCTATAAAATGCCCAAGGAGCAAAGATACCTTCTGTTATATCGTTGTTAGGTACTCTACTGTCAATAAACTCTAATAGAGCCTCTTCTTTAAACTCTTCGGGCTCTACTCCAAAGTCTCTTAGAATCTTCTCAGGTCCGTCTGGATGTAGTGGGGGTTCGATCCTAGTTAACGATACAATTGTACGAGGTTTAATCTCTTGCTCAATAGCATCTAATGCTCCAGGACATAGGTACATATCAGCATGATAGATCATAGCAATATCATTAGTAGCTACCTCATTAATTAATCGATCATATAGAATTGTATGACCTAGCCTTTCTCCTGTATCGTTTAATATAGCTTTGAAATGGGTGTCTTTTTCCATCATCTCTTGACACCACTCCCAGGTACCATCTGTGGATGCATCATCTGCCACACAAATTTCGGCAGTATGATCTCCTTGGTTTTTACGTATTGCGTTGTAAGCCCATTTAAGATACTTTAAATTGTTTCTTGAAGGTTGGATAAAACTTATCTTCATGATAGTGTTCTTTGTATAATAATTGTGTTAAATCAGAGCATAATGTATAAAATTCTTTATCATTATGCAACCTGTAAATTAATTTTCTTGCAGTTTTTAGATCTCCATCTCTTACTGTTAATTCGGGATGTAGAATTTTTTGTGTATCTAACCCTTCATACCCAATACAAGGTATTCCTAAGTAAGAACAATTCATAGCAAACGTTCCGGCAGCATGAGTTCTCATCATATGAACCCCAATTTTAACTTTACTTAATTCTGAAATCCATTGGTTCCATTCTAGGTAAGGTAATTGTTGTATTCCTAATTGTTCTTCTCCTTCTTGACGTCTACCCATTTGGGGAGAATAAATTTCATCTGTAATACTCTTAGCTAACATAAATGAATCAAACCCACCATACCAACTTTTCATATTGCCTCCTAACATTACACCACTCCTTTGTTCGGGGTGGGTAATCTCTTTAATAGGATCTTCGATCATTAAAGATCTTAATACTTTCACGTTTGGGTGGTTTGTAAGTCCTTGATAATAATCTTTATCTTGTTCATTATGGGAATAAATGATATCAGCTTTCATTAAGTTATTAAAATAATGAATTTGGTTAGGTAAAGGATAATCTTGAAAGTACCAAAATGGACCTTCTTGCATAATTCCTACCTGCTTACATTTAGTTTTATACCTAAGAACATCTACCTGTTCAGGTTTCTTTTTGGAATTAATTACAATTCCTAGATCATATTCTTGATCTGGGGTTTGAGTTAGATTATAATGGTCTGCTTCTAATGCTACCATCCAAGCAAACTCAGTTCGCATGTTAGGGTGGTTCCTAGGGATTTTCCCGTTAAATCCCATTTCTGTAAAAAATGCTACTTTCATTTTGTGTAAAATTTTAACCAATATTCTACCATTTCATCCATCATAGTTTCAAAAGTATATTCGGCTTCCCATTTTAAATTTTTTAATTTAGTCGAATCACCTTTTAAATTATGCAATTCTTCTGGTCTTAAATATTTTTTATCTTGTTCTACATAATTTTTATAATCAAGATCTAATTTAGAAAAAGTATATTCACATAAATCTTTTACTGAATGGGAAATACCTGTGGCACAGACATAATCATCTGAGGTTTCTTGTTGTAAGGTTAACCACATAGCTTTAACATAATCTTTGGCATGACCCCAATCTCGTGTAGCTTCTAAATTTCCTAATTTTAATTTATTAGATAATCCTAACTTAATTTTAACTGCTTCTTTAGCTACTTTGTTGGTTACAAAATTAGTCCCACGTCTAGGAGATTCATGATTAAATAAAATACCATTAGAAATAAACATCCCATAAGAATTTCTATAATTACGACAAATATTATAACTAAATACTTTAGCACATCCATAAGGTGAAACTGGGTCCATAGGGGTAGTTTCTCTTTGAAAACCATCTTTATCTATATTATTACCAAACATTTCTGAAGATGAAGCTTGATAAACTTTAGTATCAGGTTTAATTAACCTAATAGCTTCAAGTAAATTTAAAGTACCTAACCCTGTAACATTAGCTGTATAAATAGGTTGATCAAATGATATTCTAACATGGGATTGAGCAGCTAAATTATATACCTCATCTGGGAGAGTTTGTTGCATAACTGATATTAGAGATGATAAATCTGTCATATCAGCATAAAATAATTTTATTTTATTATATACACCATCTAATCTAGCTGTTTGATTTTCAGCTACAGAATTCCTTTTTAAAATACCATAAACGGTATAACCTTTATCTAATAAAAATTCAGTTAAATAACTCCCATCTTGACCATTAATTCCCGTAATTAGGGCTGTTTTATTTTCTTGCTCTATCATAATTTTTTCTAAACCAATTTACTGTTTCTTTAATACCTTTTTCAATTGGGGTAAATTCGAAGTCTGGAAGATACGATTTTAGTTTTGAATTATCACTAGGTTTTCTAAATTGTCCTTCAGGTTTTGTAGTATCAAAAATAACATTACCCTTAAAATTAAATTCTTGAACTAATAAATCAACCATATCTCTAATACTAATTTCTTCTGATGTGCTAAAAATAATAGGATCAGTTTCATCATAATTCTCTACTGCCCATTCAGCTAAACGAGCAACATCTTTAGAGTAAATAAATTCTCTAAGTGGATTGCCACTACCCCAAACTACAAAATCAGTATTATTACGTTGCGCCTCATATAACTTGTGAATTAACATAGGCATTACATGACCATGTTCTAATGAAAAATTATCATTAGGACCATAAATGTTAGTTGGGATTACTGATGTATAATTAATTCCATATTGCTCACGGTATGCTCTAATTTGGATATCAGCCATTCGTTTAGCGTAGGCATAAGGATAATTTGAATTATGTGGTTGACCTAAATGCACTTTAGCTTCAGTAAGTGGATATTCTACATTATCAGGAAACACACAAGTTGATAAGAATGCTACTAAATTTTTAACACCATTTTTACGGGCAGCTTCAATAACATTAGTATTAATCATTAAGTTATCATAAAAATATTCCCCTTTATAATTCATATTACCCCCAACACCACCTACCTTACCGGCACAGTGGATAACGTGAGTTGGTTGATAATGTTCAAATGCTTTGTTTGTCTCTTGTGAGTTAATTAAATCATATTCACGGCCTAATTTAACATTAGCATTAATGGCAGAACCCACTAATCCTTTCCCTCCAGTTACTAATAACTTCATAAATTATGTTTAGTTTTTAAAATATCCAAAATGTTTTTTGTTTGGTAATCCTTATCTATATTACTCATTATAACATTCCAAGAATGATAACAAGTGTTAGTAGATAATAATCTTTTACGAGCAGCATTACATACATTATTATATTCCTTAGGATTATTATTATAATACTTTATTTTATCTATTGCTTCGTCTACTGAATTAAAGATTATAATTTCCTTCCCAGGTTCATAAAAATCTTCAATACCTTTAAAGGGTTCTGAGAGCATAAAAGTAAAATATGGGATTTCAGCTACCCTACCTTTTTTCTGTCTAAAGTTCCCTTGGGAGCTCATTGTAAAAGTAAGACTAAATTTAGACCGAGCCCATAAATCCTTTACATTTGCATAATTAATTTTAGATTGAGGAATTGTTACATTATATCCCTTTTGGATAAATTCATTCAATAACTCTCTTCTATTAGCATGTAATCCACCTACATGACTTAAAAATATATCCTTTTCTACATTTAAGTTAGCCAACATAGTATTAGGATTAAAAGCCCATAATGCTTCATGTACCATATCAGGATTAAACCCTTCGTCTACATAAGATTGTTTTGTATTCTGGTATGAGATAATTCCATTAGTAATTGGCTTCCATTGGATAGCAAATGAAGAAAATCTCCAATCATCATCTGATTGTACTATATAAACTTCGCAGTCTAATTCAGCAAATTCTGGATGGATTTTATTATATCCTGGGTGGAAAATGTAATCGGGGTTATGAGATTTCATATCTTGGAGAAACTTTGAAGAATCATAAGTTTCATAAGGGTAATAGATTACATCATATCCTAAAGTCTCTAATATCCCATACCACCAATAAATAGCAGGACTATATTCCCCACTAGGAGCAAATTCATTTAATAACCAAACAACTTTTTTCATATTAATCCATTTCGGAGTATGGGTGGTTTACAACTGAATTTGATATCATTTTTTTAAATTCAGATTGGGACCACCCATGATGTTCTCGGTTTGTATAAACTATCTTTTGGGGTAAATCTTCACCTGTAATTTTTTTTCCGACATAATCTGTTCCTAAAATTCTTACGTCGGGGTTTACTTCTTTAATTAATTCAATTAAATCTGCTTCTGTAGTATAAGTTTTTACTTCATCAACATGGCGTAAAGCTAATAAAATTTTAGTTCTATCTTCTACAGATAATACAGGTTTTAGTTTTTGTGGCCTTTCAATTGAAGGATCTATTTGTAAAAATACATAAAGATAATTACAATATTTTTTAGCATCTTCAAACATTTCAATATAACCCGGGTGGATTATATCAAACCCACCCGCTAAGAATCCTGTAGTTAAATTACTAACCATTTAAAATAATGTTTTTAAGTTGTTCCCTTCTTTGAGGGGGAAAAGGGCGAGGAACTGAGGCTAATTCTCTTAAGTATGAAAATTTATTTCTATCAATATATTCAGGGTGAATATACCAATCTTCATACATATCTAAAGAAGCTATAATTTCATAACCTAAATCTTGTAAAAATTCTCTTTGTTTATTTCTTATAGAAATACCTCGATGATAAGCATCATGCTCTAAAGTTATACACTTAAATTTGTAATTATCCCAATCTAAAGTTATTAAACCACTCCAAGCAGCTTCATCAATATCATGGGAAAGGTAATCTACAACTGATGGAACATTATTTTTGGTAAATGCTTCTCTTAATGCATCAGCATTTGTAGCATCAACATTTGCAAAAGTAACTCCTTTTAAACCTTTATAACTTGAAGAATAATCTCCTATATCCATAGATAGGCCTTCCCACCCATTTTCATATAAAAATTGAGTATTATTAAACCCAAAACCACCACCACTAAAATTTCGAGCACCAATATCAACCCAGAATCCTGGTTTTTTATTATTAATTAAATAGGCAAAAATGTCCTGATGGGCATCACTATAATTTTTCATACATTTTATTTTAAACTAGTTAGTACTTCTTTAAGTTGTTGAATCACATAATCTTGTTCTTCACGAGTGATTTCAGCATAAAAAGCCAACCATAAACCTTGATTATGGAATTTCATTGTTTGGGGTAAATCTACTACTTCATTATACGCTGGTTCTAGGTGGATTGCTTGGATATCCCACTTACAGCCTACATTTCTTTTTCTTAATAAATCTACTACTTGGTCACGATTGTATTCTTCACCTAATACTAAATGGAAATTTTGCCAATTATATCTAGTACAATAATCAGGAACTTTATTTCCAATTTCAATATTATATTCTGAGATCATTTCATTAATCTTATTATTGTAGTAATTACCAGCAATATTTCTTAATTCAACTTCTTCATCAAAAGATTTTAATTGGGCCATCCCTAAAGCACAAGGAATATCTGCCATCTTAAAATTACTACTAATATTTTTAAATTGTTCTTTTAGTAAAAATTGAGCTTTATCCCTCTCTAAAGGTGATACTGAAGTACCAAATGCTCTATATGAACGTAACCACTCAGCTTGTTCAGCATTACGGGTAATAATCATCCCACCTTCACCAGTAGTTAAACATTTACGTGCTTGGAATGAATAAGTATTAATAAACTTACTATTACCAATTTTTTTACCTTTATATTCACTACCAAACCCACAAGCTGAATCCTCAATAACTGGGATATCTAGATCTGCAAATGAATCAAGGTCACAAGGAATGCCCATTTGGTTTACTAAAATAATGGCTTTAGTATTGGGAGTAATTCGTGATTTTATATCTTCAATATAAGGTACACCATATTCATTAACATCACACCAAACAGGTGTAGCACCAACGTTATTTACAGCAAACCCACTAGCTACCCAACTCCATGATGGTACAATTACTTCATCTTGTTCTGTAAAACGTTTACCCCCATTAATAGCTAATAAAGATAATTCAATAGCTACTGTTCCGTTTGCTACAGCTATATAATGTCCCTCAGAGTCATTATTATATTCTTTTACTTTGTTTTCAAATTCACCAATTCGTGGACCACCACTAATCCAACGTGAATCTAAAACTTCTTTAATTGCTTCTAGAGCAATATCTGTTTTAATGTAAGGTTTACCTAAAGGGATTTTCATACTAATTTATTAATTAAATTCCAAACTTTTAAAATGTCTATATCTAAACGATGGTTGAATATAAAAAAGTCTAGTTCTAATTCCAAGTTTGATTTTGGAGTAGAATTAATTTTTATTCTTTTACCTTGAATAACTTCATTATTTGCATAGTGAGTAGAATCAAAGTATAAATCATCATTAACCCAAATAAAGCTACCTTTATCCCCAGAAATAATAATTTTTCTTTCTTTATCGGGATAATGCCAAGATGAGTAAAAATCACCTGGGATTTGGTTATATAAAGATAAAGATAAAGAACTGTTTTTCACTGGGGAGGTAAATTCATTTGTGAATGTTGAATTTATTATATCACACTCTCCAAATAAATCTAGATACATATATAAATCATGTATCATGTAATCTTCTAAAATAGAAACATCTGTTCTTACTCTAGGTCCCATTGATGCTCTAATACTTTTCCAATATTTAGGGGTTCCAATTTTATTTAAGTTATTCTTAATATATTGATATTCATCTGAGTATAAAAAAATATATCCTGGGAATGTATTTTGAATGTTTAGGGCATCATTATAACTAACACCACAAGGTTTTTCTACTAAAATATTTTCTTGGGGAATGTTTAATTTATTTACTATTTCAGTGTGTAATTGGGCATTAACAGCTAAAATGGCATGAGTATATTCTACATTTACTTCCTCTAAAGTTTGAAATAAAGGAATGTCTACATCTATTACTGGTGATGGATCAACTACTCCTACTAGCTCATATTGGGAGTTTTTAATAGTTTTATACCAATTTTTACCCCAATAACCACATCCTATTAATAAAATTTTTATATTTCCCATACTTGAACCCCTAAATTATTTATTTTTATTTGTTTTCCTTCTTTAATTTTATCTTTAGTTATTAAAAGAAAATAACCACCTCCTCCGGCACCACATAATTTTATCCCTTTAATATCGTAAGTTTTTAGTAAATATTTTTCTTGCTCTATTAATTCCGGAGTCATAATATGAGAAGAAGTCATCTTCTTCTTTTCCCATCCTAAATTAAAAACTTTAAAGAAAATATCTTCGTTATTAAGGTTTAATTTTAATTCTCTTACTAAAGCTAATAATTTAAATGATTTCTTAATATCTACAGTCTTTAAAACATTTGTTGAAGATCTAGAACTAACATTAGAAGGAACTAAATACAGAGAATAATTATCTAAAACTGAAGATGAAAGATATTCTGTTTCAATTTTATAAGAGTAGAAATTATATTGTTTCAACCCCCCAATACCACAACCATAAGCATCTTGATAACCAGTTAATGGATTAAATTTACGTTCCAGTTTAATAGCTAATTTACATATATCCCCCTGAGACATATCTATTCCTTTAAACTTGCAGGCTGCAGTTATACAAGCTAATAAGTAAGATGATGATGATGCTAATCCTGATCCACTTGAAGGTATATCGGAATTAAAAGACATAATTAAAGGAGGTAGATTAAAATATTGAATTACTTCTCGAGCAATATCATTTTTTATATCTTTAGGATTTTTTACTTCTTCAGGAGAAGAATAATCAATTCTATAAGTATTAAAGGATATATTAGGAGTAATTGTTATATAAGTATATAAATCAATAGGGAAAGATATTACACTACCTTTACCATATTCATTTATAAACTCTTGTAAGTCAGTTGAACCTCCTACTAAAGATACCCTAAGAGGGCATTTACTTATAATCATTATTTAATTTTTTTATAACCATTGGGTTTCCTGTTACAAAACTATTATCAGGGATGTCTTTATTTACTAAAGTTAAGGCTCCAATTATTACATTGTTACCTATTGTTACTCCTTTAGTAATTATACTATTAGCCCCAATTTGAACATTACTACCTATTTTAACAGGGGAACGTTTAATATGAGTTCCATTTTTTAAGTCTTTTTTTAAATTATAAGCTCTAAATTTACTAGAGTCATGGGTGTAAATATGTACACCTGAGGATATAGATACTTTATTACCAATTTCTAACCCACCAGATCCATCTATTAAGGTATAATACCCAATCCAAACATCTTCCCCCAATATAACAAATTGTTTTCCTCTAAAAATGTTAAAGGCATTAAGGGTAGGAAGAGTTTCATTGCTTAACTCATTCCACGGAGGTAATCCATTCATATGTTTTTCTAATTCCATTCTCTAAAGATACGGAAGGGGTCCAACCAATCCTACGTAACTTAGAAGTATCTCCAACTCTCTTTTTTTCAATATCGGTTCGATTTTCAGGGAGGACTTCCATCATTAATTCTACTCCAGTTACTTTTTCTATAGTTCTAATTAACTCGGATAATGTTACCCCATTTTGGGTTGACACATTATATACCTCTTTATTAGAGTTAAATGTAGAAGTAATAATAGCATCGACAACATCATCTACATAAACCAGATCTAATACTTTTTCGTTTGGGTTACCAAATACAGTTATGTGGTTATTTCCGTTTTTAATGTTATTTAACCAATTAAAAATAACTTCTGTATACGCCCCGGCACTATCCATTTTGACGCCATATACACTGAAAAACCTGTTTATAGTGTAATCTAATCCATACATATTATCGTAACTACGAATTAAATTTTCTGTATAATATTTTCCAGCTCCATAAATTGTATGAGGGGTGCATGGATCTTCTTCTTGAATAGGTTGACGTTTAGGTTTATTATAAACACTAGCTGTTGAAGAAAAGAATAATTTAATATTATTTTTAGCACAGTAATTTACAACATTAAACCCACTATTAGCTATAAATTCATGACCTTCACGGTTATATTGAGCACACCTATTAATACGGGTAGCTGCTAAATGGAAAAAATGGGTTATATCTTTAAATACTGTAAAATCAAAGGTAGAAGCTTCACCATAAATAAATTCAATATTAGGGTTTGATGAAATGTTTCTTAAATTATTGCTCCTAACTAAATTATCTACTAAATATACTTTATTAAAACCTTCTTTTAGTAATCTTTCTGATAGGTGGCTACCTACAAACCCGGCACCTCCTGTAATTACTGCATTTTTTCTTTCCATAACTTAGTATATTTTTCTTTTACTTTAATCAAATAAGGGGGTCTATGGTCTATATTTTTACTTTTTTCACTGTGACTTATTGAGTGATCTGAAACTCTGTATAACCATAAAGGGGTATGTTCGTATACTCCCCTAAGCTCATAAAATAACATTCTAGCCCAGTATTCAAAATCACCTACTCCAAAAAATTCATCTAAAGAAGGAGGACCAATTAGATCATGAACTTCTTTTCTATATAAAGTTCCTGGGGCTAACATTCCATTATTAGAGGTTGTAACTTCATTATTAGTTACACCAAACCATTCTTTAAACCTATTTAAAGGTTCTTGATAATTAGGTTTATATAGGGGGTGAATTAAAGGTTCAATTTGATTTAAATTTTCATCTGTTTTAACCCCATTACAACTAAAAAACATAATATCAGGATTAGAGAAAGCTTCAATTACTTTTTTATAAAAATCAGCTACAAAAACATCATCTTGTCCTGTATTATGAATTATGTCTCCTTTAAGTAGTGGAATTGCCCCCATCCATCCCCCACTACATTTTCCTTGACCATAATTAATATTACTATAATGGTATTCTACTTTATCTGAGATAAGATCCTGGATGTCTTGGTAAATATCTTCATCTCCATGATCATTAAATAAAATATATTGGTAATCAATATTAGCTTCTTCCAAAGCATGAAGGTTATATCTAACCGATTCATTCACATGAGGATTTCGTTGATATAAGTTATGTATTACTGAAATTTTCATCTAGCTGGGTTTCCTTTTACAATTGTATTATCTGGGATGTCTTTAGTAACTACAGCTCCCGCCCCAATTACTACATTATTACCTATTTTTACGGGCATAATTGTGGCATTACTTCCTATGCGAACATTGTTTCCTATTTTAGTATTTCTAAGAATCCAATTTTCTCTTTCTTCTGTAAATTTATCATTTACAAACATTACCCCATGAGCAACAAATACATCATTTCCTATAGTAACACCCTCACATATAAAAGTATGGCTACTAATTCGGGTATTATTACCTATTTTAACATCTGATTGGATTTCTACAAATGGTCCTATAAAACAATTATCTCCTATTTTACATCCATATAAATTAACCATAGGAGATATTTTAGTATCTATTCCTACCATTACATTATTTAAATATTGGTTATCCATTTACCAAATTTTAACTTTACCTTTTAAAATATCCCAAAACATCATCCAATCGGCAATTTTAGCCTTAACAGGATCATGGAATGCCGCAGGTTCATTTTTTTCAAATATATAATGACCTGTCCAAGCAAATGGGTAAATTATAAAAGGAATAATAGGGATTAATAACCATAATCCATAATATATAATTAAAAAAATTGAAATTAATGTTACCCATTGACCTAAAAAATGTAATCTAATACAATTTTTATTTTGGTGAAGGGTTAAATACATTTTATAATAATTTTTCATAATAATCGTTTTGTTTTTCTTGACGCTCAATGGTTTTATTGTGAATTAGAGCAAATTCTTCTTCCAATGGAAGGATAGCGTGTGTAGCATGACCAATAATTTTTTCATGAACTGCTCCGTGCCATTTAATACGAGGATCATTTCTATAAAGCCTCCACTGCATATCAGGCCAATTTATTCTACCTCTACTATCTACGGCCCACCCCCATTTTTTAATATGGGCTTCAGTTAAACCCTCTACTTTATTAATTCGAGGAACTCTCATTAAATCTACTCCTTGATTAACCTCTAACATCTGGGGGATGATTTTCATCATATACTTATTGGGCATCTCATCAGCATCAATTTGGAAAATATAATCCCCCTCACACATTGAGTTAAGTCTATTTTTCATGGCAGCAAAATCACCTTCAAAGTGGAATGGAGCCCATCTAAATAAAGTTTTTTCAACATTCATTTTACGGAGATAAGTCTCTACTTCCTTATCCCCATTATTAGAATCGTATAATACTACGATCTCGTCTTCGTTTCTTTTATTTTTAAGAAGGAATGTAATGAGTCGTTGGATTTCAACAAACTCATTACATACCGGAATTGCATAACTTAATTTCATACTTTATTTTTCGAATACCCCAATATAATCAAGAGCTTCCATATAATCACGTTCAGAGAAGTGTTTTATCGTAGACATATTCATTTTTTCACCAGCTTCATCTGGGAGGACAGCCCCCCATCTCCAATTTTGACCATTAGTACCATCAGCAAATACCATCCCTTGGGATGCTACATTAATGGTATTAGGCATCCAAACTAAACCATTTTCATCTTCACCCATTAATTCTTTATATAAATCAGGCAATGATTCCATTTGTTCATTAAGGAATTCTGAGTCACGAGTCATTAGAGTATTTGTTATAAAACCACACCCAAAACAACTATAATTTTTTACTTCATGGGTTACTTCCGTTACGTAACACGCATCGGAACCACAACGGGTACATTCTATTAAATTATCCATCTAGTTTTTGTAATTTAGGAAGTTCTAATTTAGGAAGTTCTAATTGAACTTGTTTTGCAATTTCAGGAACATTTTGTTCTAATAAATTCCCTAATAATTCTTTCATACTTTTAAAACTAAAGTTAGTTTTACTGTAATACGCTTGACGTTTACCCCCATCAGTATATTTTTTATAATTTTCAAACATATCTTTTAAATAACCACCTATTTGACCATGATCTGGAGAAAACCATTTAGAGTTTTCAATTAACATATCTTTAATTTGAGCTGACGGGTGGATTGGTTTTAACTCACCTCCTAATAAAGTAGTAAATTCAGGATTTAAAAAGTCAATATGACCACTCCAATTAGTAGAAATAATAGGCTTACCAGTAAGACTAAATTCTAGTAAAGGTCTACCGAACCCTTCTCCCTTAGTAAAGTTAATCATGGCTTTAACCTTATCATGGTTATATAAAGAATTTATTTCTTGATTAGAAAAATCACCATGTAAAAGGTAAATATTAGGTAAGTTTTTAGAATTTACTGTTTTTCTAATTTGAGAAATCCTTTTAATTAATTCATCGCGATCCATATAAGAAGGACCTTGAGCTGTAGTTTTTAATATTAAAGCAGGTTGTTTCTTTTTGTTTTTAAAGGTTTCAAAAAATGCTTTTATCATTAAACCTACATTCTTTCTATCTTCCCCTAAAGCCCCTGGAAGCCAATGGCCTACAAATAGGTAAGCAAATGATTCCTTGATATTAAAATCAATTAAACAAGGCCTATCATCTTTAAAATATGTATTGATATCAACACCCTCAAATAAAACTTCAATTGGTTTTTCTATTTTAAGAATACCTTGAGATTCACCTGTTTTTTCGTTTTTAATTTCAAATTTAGACTTTTCAAATACTGTTTTACTATGTTGGGATGAAACAAAATTAATGTTCATTCTATTCATACCTTCAACCCATTGAGGGGCACAGGTATCTGTTTCAATCCCCGCGGTAATTCCAATATTATACTCACCTACAGGAGTAAATTCATTAGGTACTGTAATTTGGGACCAAATATCAGGTTTTGATGTTAATGGTTTTCCTACCGGGAGTAGGTAGGGTTTTAAAAAATGCCATTCTTTATTTTCTTCAATAAATCCCCAAGGTGTGTTCCCCCAACGTTGAGGCATTATTTTTACCTCATATTTATCTAATTCTATAATCGCTTTAACAACATCTCTACTTCTAGCTCCATACCCACTGTAGGTATCAATAGGACAGCTTATAACAAACGTATTCTTCATTTTAATATAACAATTTATGTGGTACTGTAGGTGACTTTACTTCATTTGTATTTATAAACTCGTAAGTTTCTCTAGGTTCCCAAGTATTAAATAATTCATCAATTCCTTCTAAGATTCTTTGACCCATTTGTTGGGCTGTAAAACCTGCTTCTTCTCCAAGAGCCCATTCTCTACCCTCTAAACCTCTAGCTTTACGTTCTTCTGGGGATAAATTATAAACCTCCATAATACGTTCAGCAGCATCTTCAGGACGACATCTATCATCCCAAATATAAGGGGTAGTAGGAGAACCTTGAATAGATCTACTTGCAGGGTATACGGGGAATGCCCAATTACCATGAGCTTTATATTTTCCTGTATGGTTAGAGGGGACATCAGCATCTGGAGTAAACCAATTACCATTTTCATCCTCAAAGCGCATTTGATCTTGCATTCCACCTGTTACGTTTGCAATAATAGGAGTACCTGATAATATAGCTTCAGTTAGTGATAATCCCCAACCTTCATTTGAAGTTAATAATATTTGAGCATCTGCTAGATTGTAAAGATAATTTAGTTGTTCTCTGCTTAGTTTAGATGTAGAAAATAAAACTGATTTATCGTCTTCCCCAAATAAATAATCTTTAACAGCTATTAAATCGGTACCATGTTCCGAACTAATTTCAGTATGGAGAACAAATTTAACTTTAGATTGTTGATCCTCAGAAAGTTGATCTTTAAAATGTTTAAAAGCTAATAAAGTATCTGGAATTTGTTTTCTTCTAATATTTCTAGAATTAAATAATAAAACAAACTCATCATCTTTAACTCCTAGTGAATTTTTAAATTTAGTAAATTCTTTATCACTATTATCAATAGGGAAAAATACATCTTTATTTAACCCATGAGGGACATATTTTAAGACTTTCCCATTTGCTTTTTCCCCTAATACTAATCTATTGATATTAACAGTTTGTTTAGATATTCCAAATAAAGCATCACATGATTCGTAAAAAGCTTTATTATACATGGGAGCAGGATAATCATCCCAAATATTAAGATAAACAATAGGAATATCTTTACGAATTTCGTTTTCAATTTGGAATAACCAAGAAAAATATCTTGGATCCGTAATTAAGAAAATAGCATCAATCTTAAGTTCTTTAATAAGTTGACGAATTTGATCTGGGGAACCATACCCATTATTAGGTTGAACCATTACTTCAGAATCGGTAATACCAATTTCTTCATTAATAGCCTGGGAGAGATCAAATCTTTTACCCACTTCTGGGTGGTTAAGAGCACCTCCTAGATTAAACCAGTTAAAATGGTGGGCTGTATGTGTAACCATTTCTTTTGCAACATTTGCTACTCCAGAATGGAGACGCAAGTCATCACAGAGTAGCAAAACACGCTTTCTCTGTTCTTTAGGAATATAACCTTCTTTCATTTACTTAAAGTTCTAAGTCGTTGTGATTAGTAATTTCTTTTCTAAATTCTTCATTTGTAAGATACAAATGGATAGCGCGGTCGGCAAGTTTTTGGAAAGAGAACTTACGTTTTACGCACTCTATTTTGAACGTCTCAAAAAGATCACTTTTAATCTTTACTGAGGTTAATGTCATATCTTTTTTAGCCATAACGTTTGTTTAATTTATTATTTTATATATACATATATGCTACTTCTCAAAAGTCGCAGAACATAAATGAGTCTTAAAATAAGGACACCATTTACAATTATTATTCTTTATAGCAGGCATATCTTTTTCATTATACCCCTCAGATGTAAAACAATTATCTAAAAATTCATTTAGAGATTTTGTTGCTCTATTTACTGAAGTTTTACCTGATGGGGGTTGGAATTGTTGGATACGTTTAATCACAAAATCTTGTGATTCATATAATTTACGTTTCACAATAAAGAACTCGATATCAATATCATCAATTGGGACATTGTATTGTTGAGCAAAGAATTTTTTATACAACACTAATTGGTGTTGTTTGGATTTATCCTTTTTAGCCTTATCATTCCAACCTCGAGTTGAGGTTTTAATATCGATTATAATGAATTTGTTTGTATTCTCGTTATACATCACCACATCAAGGAAGCCCATGTATTTAACGCGAGGTAAACGCGGATTAGGCGCTAATACGATTGGTATTTCACAACCTACTAGCCACCAACCACGTTTTGAAAAATATTTACCTCGGTTTTTCTTTAAATACCTTATAATTTCAACACCGTCAGAATAGAATTCTCGAAGTGTTGTGGCGTCCGTAAAATGTTCTCCTTTATTCTGTTTATAAGCTTCCGCATAACAATCTCTTAACCTGGTTTCAAAATCAGTTTCTAAATCTATTCTATCAGCCTCGGCTGCACTCTGGTTATACATAACATCCAGATACATCTGGAGTGTCTCATGTAGCGCAGTTCCAAAAGTCATGTGAATGCTTTGTTCCTTAATTTTATGTCCATCCCTATATTGTAGTGCCCATTTTTTAGGGCATTGTGTATACATGGACAGTTGAGAATATGAGATGTTTTTCTCATAAGCAAAATTCACCGGTTCAGGTGGATTTTTTTGGATTTCTCTAACTATTTGTGGTGCTTTTTTCTTAGCCAAAATTTATTTCTTCCATTGACCTTTTTCTACCAACTGGCAGATAATGGCGTAGTTGCAAATATCTTGAAAAGTATCAATAAGTGTTTCGTTTTGAGGTACACGTGATGAGATAATTAAATTCTTCCAGCGATTAATCTTATCACTCATCCTATACCATAGTCCTGTAAGAGCAAATTCCCTTTCATCTTCAGTAGCAAGGCTAGTACCAGCAGTAATGTTATGCATACCGTAGTCAAGATGCTTTTGGCTAAATAACTCCAACTGCTCTTCCACGATAGCCATATAGCCAGCGTAAATGTGAGGGTATTCTTCTTTAATGATTTCTGTAGCCGGGAGACCATACTTAATTGTTTCTTCACTCATAACCTAAATATAATAACTTTATTTTTTATTTCCAAATCCTTTTACGGTAGCTTCTTCTCTATCTATTTTATCTTCTAGCTCTGTTAATCGAGTAACTACTTCCGTTAAGGCTGCATTAATATCTTCTACAATTATGTTATCATTTTGTTCTAAAGCATCTATACGTTCCTTATTAATAGTAGGTGGTTTTTTAGAAGTTCTAACAATTAAAATCGTTAGTAAAACAATAGGGGCTACTAGTAAAAATACTATAAATACTCCTGCGATTGTTGTTAAAATATTTATCATAGTACTACTTTTTTATCTAAATAAATTTCTATCGTTTCTAACCTTTCATCCGCATCTGCTAACATAGCAAGTGCTTCTTCAGCATTTTTATAAAAATCTTCTGTTGAATGGTCACCAATACCTGCTGGGTTTTGTTCTAGCAATTCTAAGGTTAGTAATGCCTTTGCTTTATCAGCTTTTGCTGAGGTATAGAGCATATCTCTTAATTTACTCACAATTTTATCTTCTTAATTAATTTTTCAGTTTCATCTTCCCCAACGCCCATTTTCCATAAAATATTTCTAACCCCATGGTTTTGAAGTATTGGAATATATTCATCAGCTTCTCCTAGAGAACATTCTAGATAATCAGCAACATATTCAGCAACTTCTTTGTAATTGGTTTTGTTTTCGTTTTTTACGTACTTAAGGTAGACTTTTTTCTTGGGTATCATTTCTCGATAAATGGAATAAATTTGTTTCTTACTTTGTGGGTCAATTTTTGCGACATAGTTTACTACATCAATGTAATCCATGTTCATAGATACGTATCTATGTATCATGTAAGAATTAAAGTTACTCCACGAATCTTGTGAAATTTCTTCAGGAGGTGTTTTATAGAGGGTGATTTCATTCAACCACCCCCATATATTTTTTATTTCCTTACTTTCCTTGCTCACCTTCAAACTCTTTACGTAGTTCTGGTGGTAAAGTATTAGTTAGAATTTCACCGGTTTCTGGGTTCCAAAATACGGGGATTGGTACAATCCCGTTTTCAGATGTACCTGTAATAAATTTAGATACTTCTCTTAGAATTACCCCTTGTTGCCAAACTTGACCACCTTCTTTAGTAGTAATTGCTGTTGTTTTGCTCAAATCAATGTTTGGCATTTGCATTTGTCCTTGTCCTTGTTCCATTTTATTGTTTTTGATAATTAATAGTTTCTATTTCTCTGCACATGTATAAAACCCCATCATTTTTAAATGTATGGGTACAATTCATAAATTTTTTAAGTAAAGATACATCCCATTTTTCGTTATCTTTAAGTTTTCTATGAACTAAATAAAGTTCTCCTTTAACCGAAATTATTTCTCGATTAATCATTTTAATTCAATTAATTTTTGTATGAGTGCCATACAGTTGATTTCTTTATCAATACGGAAGTTGGATTGGTAACTATATTCGTTGATATAGATTGCAA
>JAAHTG010001022.1_pt1 | contig 20968 bp, 12 predicted proteins | sample 6116081 | NCBI WGS metagenome assembly JAAHTG01 (sample SAMN13939989, study PRJNA603662) | sponge metagenome | isolation source: marine sponge | host: Mycale hentscheli | place: New Zealand | collected 2005 | reverse complement strand
GATACATATAAAAACTAATGTGTATAAAAAACTCAATATGCTATACATATAAAATCAAAAAAGGGCTCTCGTAACGAGGGCCCTTTTTAGGTTACAGGAATTTTTGGGTATGGTACGCCCAATTTGTTTTATTCCTTATAGTTGTGAAACGTTAACTTATACATTAACTTATTCCAAGCATGTTGTAATTTATCAATTAGTTTTTTCATGTTTTATTTTTTTACACAGTTATTAACCATTTTTGTTTTACCACCTTTTGTTTTTTTACCGCTAGGTGAAGGTTTTTTACCCTTAGCTTCATATCCTTTCCAGCAAGTTTGTTTAGCTGGTGATCCAACCCAAAAACCGTTATTGCCTTTACTTCCTAAACCTTGTGGTCCAATGCCTTTTCTTTCCATATATTACTTTTTAGTTGTCTTACTCCATCTTGCTTTATAATCACGAATATCAACATGTGTGAATGTGTTGTATATACCAATTCCACCCATTTTAAATCTTTCGTTCTTCATTAAATCATTAACTATTTCCGCTACTTCACTTGGACTTTTAGTTTTAGATTTTATATCAGCAGCCTTACCTTTTAAATGTTGAGAATTAGTAGCGCCACCAACATCAGCGTTATGTGCTTTACACCTGTAGCTATTAGTAAGATCTAATCTTCCGATCTCATCTCTTAGTACTTGTAAATTTTCTGCAAGTTCTAAAACGTTTTCTTTAACAAACTCAGGCATAACACACCCACATTTACACTCAAACTCTTCTAGACTAAAATTTTCTGTTAACTTCATTATTTATTAAGTTTACTGAGTACTTCTTCAAATTCTTCTTCTGTGACTTCTAGTTTGAAGTCAATTCCAGCCACCCACTGATAAACCGGTTTACCATTGTTAAATAAAACTAAAATAGGTACTGATCTTATCTTGGCTTGCATTTTTTTAGGTTGATCTTCTAACCATCCAAAATTAATTCTTACACCACCAATTTTATTTTGCTTTAAGCTATTATTATTGTTCCATTTGGCATTAATCTCAAGTAAAGTATATTTTTGAGAGTAACAGCTAATAGAAAGCATTGTAATTAATATGATTAAATTGCGTTTCATCTTGTTTATCTTTGAATTATTTTATACAACTTCTCATCTATTTTATCTAACTTTTCGCTGTTCTCTTGAACTTTTTCTTGAGTATTCATTATGGTTTCTCTAACCAGTTGATCTTTAAGGTCGTACTCTGTCCTAGTAATAGTAGGTACAGGTAGTTCCTTAGCTAGTTCTATATCTTTTTTAAGGGTAAAATATAACCCTGCAAATGATATAGCTCCACCTACTACTAAAGCTATTGTTTTAACGTCAAGAGTGACTTCTGTGTTTTCGCTAATTTTGTTCGCCATTTTTTTATTATTGTGTAATTGTTTATCTATTTACTGATCTACTTATTGACCTACTTGTTGACCTTGATTTCCCAGTTTTTTTCTTTTTCTTTTTCTTTGGTTCTTTAATACCTAGCTCCCATTTACCCCAACCAAGAGTCAAGGCTAATCTTTTATAAGTTTCTAATTCGCTATCAGAGGCAGCTGCTAAGTTTTCAACTTTTCTAACAACTCTATCTAAAGGAATGTTGGTAAGAGCAGATACAACACTAGCTGAAGCACTTACAGCGGGGCTTGTTATATCAACTCCTTTTTCTTTTATTTCATCCATCTCCCAAGAAAGAGTTCTACCAGCTGCTCTCATTCTACTAGCTTTAGAGGATATTGGTGGTGATATTTTTAAAGCTTCAAAAACAGCGGTTTCTCCATATTTTGGATTTCTCTTCTCGCTTTCTTTGTATAGCTTTATACCCGTGTTCTTAACCATAGTAAAAACAGCTCCTAATATACCAGTACCTCTAATAAAACTGTCTAACATGCCGTTCGCTATATTAAGCTTCTTGTCATCTAACATCTCTTCGTCTTCTTCATCTCCAAAAGCTATAGCAAATAATGCTTGTTGTAGAGCGTTAAATATTACGTTTTGTAAAACACCGTAATACATTATCTTAGATATATTTGTTTTCGCATCTCCTCGGCCGTTTTTAAGATCACTAGCGGCTTTTTTTATAATTCTAGCATACTGAGCTGGTGTGTTAGCGAAAGCTAGTACTAGACGTCCTAATGGACCAGCTTGTTCTTGACTAATTTTGTCAGGTCTACTAGACTGTTGAGACTCTTCTGCCGTTTCAATAAAGTCTCTCATAGCAGCTTTCTCAGCGGCTACTGGGTCCATGCCTTTTTTAATCAATGCGTTTAATCTATTTCTATAGAAAGTAGCACCACCAGAAGCAATTGCAAAACTATCTGCAAACTTTGTAGGTGTAAAACCTAATTTCAATAAGTAGTTGATAGCTCCTCTAGCACCTCTTTGTCTAGCTGCGTCAGCAATATCAGCCTCGTTTACATTTATTTTTAAACTATCTCTTCTCTCTAATAAGTACTCTGAATTCATTAGTTTAGCAAAGTCACTCCAGTATTGTTTTTGATTAGCAAAAGCTTTACCTGCAGCGAATATATTATTGTCACCAAAGTTTATAAAGTTTGTTGCAGACAGTGTTTGTAATATTGCTGATCTAGTATTAAAGAACATTATAGTACCAACAGACCCATTTAACCAATCTAACCATTTAGAAGTTTGAGAGTCTGTACCGTAAGTTCTGTTTCTACCAGTTTTCATTCTAGTAAGTATATTTTTCATCGCTTCTTTATACGATGTTCCATAAGCAGCTTCCAACTTGTTTAAGTTTTCTTTTGTGAATATAGCGTCAGCGTTTTGCTGCCATCTTTCTAAATGCTTAGCTCTTCTAGATTCGTTTAAAGTTTCTAACAAGTCTGTTGTTATGGTGCCAGTTTCCCAACCTTCTTTAGGTGATAGATATTTAGAACCTGGATTCAATCTCATTACTTGCTCAGCGAATTCTTTTAAGTTTTTATTATCAGCAACGTAGTTAGCAAGTTCGTTAACTTCATCAACACTTAAACCCGGTACTTCTTTTCCAATGCTATCCCATATGTAAATTCTAACAGCTTGCTCCTTGTTAAATAAACTTCCTGGTATTTTTCTCTTAAGATCTTTAGGTGTTGTATTAAATTCCTTTTTAATATTTTTAAAACTTCTACCTAAATCTAACCTGTCTCTTGTTACAGCTTGCATTGCTCTAGCGTAAGGTTTTAGTAAAGTTCTATCGTAAAATTTCATTTGTCTATCACCAACCTTACCTTTACCTAGTGTAGCGTAAAGTAAACCTACAAAATCTTCAGCGCTTGGTGGTATAAATATATTAAACCTACGTTTGCTATTAGCTAGCATTTTAGCTTTGACTTCTGATATAGTATCATCAGCTTTTATACCAGTTTTGTTTTCTATTATTTTATTAAACGTATCACTTAAACCTTTACTAAAACTTATATTTGATCCAGTATTATCTACACCAATAACATCGCTAACAGGTGTTGTTGATTGTTTTCCATCGATGGTTTCAATTAGCATTATGTTGTCTATATTAATACCACCATCCACTTTTGAAACTTTATCGTTAAAGTATCTATCCCAAAAAACATTCCAATTTTCTGGCATTTTACTAGCGTAGCCAGCTTTTATTAGTTTTTTGTTGTCTTGAGCAGATAAAGCTATTAATTTATAGTTTTCTTTAACTCTTTTTAATTCTTGTAAAAAATCAACGTTTTTATCCGCTGCTGCTCTAAAAAGTTCTTTAACCGCTACGTTTACAGGTACAGCGTGTTCATACTCATAGTTTACTTTTACAGTTGCTTTTTTACCATCTTTGTCAACATAATTGAAATCAACGCTTTTTGGCTTAGTGTCATAAGCCACAAACTCAGCACCTAACCTAGTCCAGTGGTCAGTTTCTCCAGAAGTTTCTAAAAAATGACCTATAAAAGGTATCATGCTTCTATCATTTCTAATCAACTCAGATATTGAGACCCAAGTTTTATCAAATAAACTAGAGTACTTTAGGTTATTCTTTAATATGTTACCGTTCTTAATATTTTTTTCTATAGATTTAACGTCTTTACCGTTTGCAGAGGGCGGTGTAACAAAGCCTATATTTGATAATTTATATTTTTGATTTATATTTCTTATCTCGTTTCTAACGTCTCTTCTTTCTTTATAAAAAGGCTCATAAAGAGGATCAGTTTTTTTAGCGTTTGCGTTTACAGTGTTTTTACTAGATATAAAGAATCTAGGTTTAAAAGCACCTATAGCTGTAGATTTTACAAATTTTTCGTAATCTTTTAAAAATCTTTTTCTTTGTTTTGGCCAATCTTTAGAGCTTATATCTAGAGAATAGTATTTTGTTTTAAAACCAAACTCGTCATTAATCATTTTATTAAATGACTTGCTGAAACTTACATTAAACGTAGGATCAAAGTTTTCTACAGCTTTACTAAACATAACGCTAGACTTACCACCACCAATATCAGCTAGTACTTTTTCTGTAGGTTTTTTACCAGATTTGATACCTTTATCTACGATGTCTTTTCTAATAACTGTATTCGCTACGTTCGCAGCGTATATCTTAGTTAAGCCTTGTAATGCTGTACCAAACTTAGTTCTGTTTACTCCTGCCATAGGTATAAAAGCTTCACCAGCTTTCGTGATACCTATTGTCTTTTGTAACTCTTCTACAGTAGGTTTAGATATTCTACCTCTATACTTGTCTTTTAATCTATATACCTTAGCTACTTGAGAAGTTTTACCTTTACCTCTACCTGAAGGAGATGTTATAGATTTGCTTTTTACATCTTCATCGCTACTCTTAGCTTTAGGATCGATGTACACATCATATAGCTGCTTAAGTATAACATTAGAAGTACCAACACTGTAACCTCTAGCGTCTGTAGTTAAATCAACTGACTTACCTTGCTTGTTTATAGTTGTTTCAAATGGCGCGATGTTAAACTCAGGTATTGTTTTTATAAACTTTAAAGCATCGGTATAGTCTAAGAATAAACCTTGCATAGCTCTAACCTCAGCTTCACCACCAGTATCTTCTCCGTAGTTTAAAGTTCTAGTACCTTCTATTCTTTCTGCTAGTTTTTGAAACTTATTTCTTGTTTCATTTGGATCAGGAGCAGCATTTTTATCGTGTAAACCTATTATAGCAGCTCCAACAGGACCAGCATATTCATCTACAACTTTCCTGTAAGTTAAGTCACCTACTTCAACGTCTTTTAAATCTATTACTTCTTCTACGTTGCTAAGGTTATCTTTTACTTTTCTAAACTTAGTCACATCTATTAACTCTCCAGCAGGTAAACCTCTATCAGCACTAGTGTAAGCATCGAAATCTCTAGCTCCTTCAGCCGCTATTTCTCTTACAGAACCAACAGATCCAGCTTCAACATCTAAACTTTGAGCGTTTTGCACTCTACCTTTTAAGGCTTTATCTAGAATCTGACCGTATCGTAAACTTAAGTTCTTGTTCATGTAAGCACCGAAAGGAACTTTTTTACCATCAACTTTAACTTTATATGTTTTTATAAGCGCAGATAACTCCTCACTAAAACCAGAGAAAAACTCATCATAACCTATTTTGAGATTACTATCTATAGCTAAATCCTTACCAACAGCTGCTGCTTTCTTTGTTAAATTAGTAACAGCACCTAAGTTATTTTTACCTAACTTATCTACTATTGCTTTTCGCTTAGCAGGATCTTTTATGTCAGAGATACTATTAGCACCAAGCTCTAGCATTTCGTTTGCGATATCCTCGTTTACTTTTGCTATAGCTTTGTTTCTTTCAGAAACTTCAGTTTCTTTAAAAACTTTATCAGAGGCTTTTTTAATAGTCTCTTTTGTAGTTTCTTTAGTTTTCTTAATCTCTTGCTTAGGAGCAGGTTTTTCTTCAATAGGAGCTTTCTTAGCAGCTTCCAGCTTAGATTCTAAATTATCTAACTGCTGCTCGTAGTCATCGTAATCTAGTAAGCCGTCATCGTATTTATCTTCTAAAGCTTCTATTTGCTTTTCGATGTCAGATACTTTACTAAACGATGCTTTTAAACTATTGTTTACTTCTGCTTTAGAATAACCTATCTCGTCCTCTGTTCTAACTTTTAATCTTCCTTGTTTTAGTTTATCTGTCCAACTAGCTACAAAGTCGTATATATCACTAGTCTTGTCTAAGTTAAAGAATTTTGTAGCGTCTCCATTTACACTTGAATAAAAACTATTTAAAAATGTTTTAATTTCATATATTCTACCAAAAGAGCTTTTTCTTAAAACACCAGCATTAGTTAAATCACCCACAAGCTGCAGTAATTCATCTACGTTTACGTTAGGTTCTTGATTTAGTTCTACATAATTATTAAAAGTATTGTACTGTTTTATTCTATCTTCAAATATTTTGTAATCTTCTTCTGATATTTCTCCGTTTTCTTTTCTTTGAGCTACGTCAGCTAGTATACCTTTTACCATAGCTTCACCATCACCTACTATCTTACCGTCTTTTACTATACCAGCTTCAACTGATTGTATATGGCCAACTTCGTGAAATGGAGAAACAGCTGCTATTTTAGCTCTTGTTCCAGAAAGTGTTGCTAAAGCGTAGTTTACATTGTCATTGAAAATAAGAACTTCTTTTGTACCTGATATAGTCGCTGCGCTTGCGCCATCGTCGTAGATATCTAGTTGTTTTTGTACGTTTTTTACTTTCTTTTTAATTAAAAAATCTTCTAATTTTTTACGACCGTTTTCACCGTAAAACTCTGTAACGTTTACACCTTTTATATTTTTAACTACAGATATTCCTCTATTGAATAAGCCAGCATTGTAATACGCTTCGGCTGGGTTTACAGAGTTTTTAAACTGTTCTCTTATTGCTTTAGCCGGTTTACTTAATAATGCGTCTCTAGAGCTTAGTATCTCTAAGTATCTTTCTTTTAGCTTTTCTATTCTATTTTTAGTAAAGGTGTCACTAGGATCTAATTCAGCTCCCAATTCTTGAGCTTCTTTAAGTATAGATCTTAATTGTCTATTGTCATCAACTAAGGCGTCAAGATCATCTACACTCATTTGAGAGGCATCAAGTAAAACGTCTGAATTCAATAAAGATATCTCTTTAATTTTTTCATTTTTCTCTTTTTCAAGCCTATAAACTTCTGGAGTTTTAGGGCTAGTGTCACTTTGGTCTGATTTAATACTGTCTAGCCTTTCTTGAATAATTAATAGCTCTCTAACTGCTTTTTTTCTTTTCTTAGTGTCCGAACTAGAAGAAAATTCAGCTTGGATAGCTGTTGTTATATTTTGACTCAAAGATGGTCCAGAAGCTGCAAAACCAACTATAGTATTTGTTCTAAAAAACTCAGCATCCACACCTTCGCTTATAGTTATATCCTCTCCAAGCGTTTGAATTTTACTATAATTCTGACCAAGTAGCGTTAAATACTCTTCCATGTTGTTACCAACTACAGAAGTTCCTCCGGCTATCACGGTTTTTACAGCGGTGCTAGCGTATCTAGACATAGCGGGGTTAAAAATCTTTTTAAAGGAATCAGGACCAATAGACTTTGCAAAACTTCTTGTATACTTAACAGTACCTAGGGTACCGTATGTTTCTGCTAAAGCAGCAATAGTACCAGCGTTGAAAGCGTTAAAAGTCTGAGCATAATCAGAAGCAGTAGCTACTCCCTCGAGACTTTGTATTTGGTCTTTTATGTAGCTTCTTTCTCCTTCGTCAACTGTTTTAGATAACTGTTCTTTTAGAGAAACTATAGATTCAATAGCCGAAGATCTAGATGTTTTAGCATCGTAAATAGAACTACCATATTCTGTAGCAAAAAACACTGACTTACTTACAGTAGCTGCTCTAGCAGCGGCTAAAAAAGAAGAGGTACCTCCAGTAGCCAACATGGTACCAGCTGTTACAAGGAAAGAACCACTTTGATCAGCCATAGTCGAAGCTAAATAATTACCTATTTCAAAATCTTTGTCACCAGGCTTTGCTGTTTGAGGTAGATTTTCAATCTTCTTACTAACAGCTTCTTTATAAGAAATAGCTGCCCTACCTCCAGAGTCTATCATTGCTTTTATTTCACTACCAACAGAACCTATAGGCACAATTGAAGCGGCGTCACCTATGTAACTAGCTATATCAGCAGCTGCAACTAAAGGACTTGCGATGAAAAAGTCTTCTAACTGAAGAGCTAATCTATTAGCTGTGCTGTAATCTTTGGAAAGTGATTTTGTTTGAATACCAAGAAGCTTAAGCTTGCCAGCGTCTTCGGTCAACTTCTTTAATTTGTTGGTTAACCTTAGCCTTTCTTCAGTTATTAACTTGAAAGAAGCTTCGTTGTTCTTAAATCCATCACTGTTAACTATATTATTATATTCTGTTACTATAGAATTAACCTTAGCTACATTTTCTTCAGAATAATTGTTTTCTAATATTTTTTTAGCGTTTTTGTAAGAGCTATTTAGTTTTTTAAGTAAATTACTATATTTTGATGATTTTGTTTCGTATTCTTTTAAGTCAGTTTTAAGTTGATTACCAAAAACTTCAACTTCTTTTTGCTCGTTTACAAATGATTTTTCTGCTATTTTTTTAAACTTTGCTATATTACCATCTATACTAGAAACTAAATTAGCGTTTTTTACTGGTGTAAAAGTTCTAGTTTTTCTAGTCTTTAAATCCATTACGGTCTGTTGACTAATAAGGTTTCTACCGTACTGCTGAAAATAATCTTCCTCGTCTTTTAATCTGTCTTCATTTTCTTTTCTAACAGCATTTTTAAAAGCGTCAGTACCTAGCATCGATGTTATATCAAGTCTTTCCTGAGGATCTAAAGTTTGTATAAAACCATCAGACGCTTCAGCTTGCAAAGAATTAACTATATTTTCTTGAACATTCTCCGGGATAGATGAAAGGTCTATGAATTCACCTAAATTGTCTTTAGTTAGATTAACCCCTTTATAAGTAGCTCCATTAACAGCTTTCATTACTTGATTATATCTAGACTCACCTAACTTAATCTTTAAGTCTTCTTTAAATGTATTTTTATACTGCTTAGTGTAACCATCAAAAGAACCTGGCACACCATACTTAAAAACCTGTCTCTCTCCGTCTGCGTTTATTTTAACGTACTCTGACGGTCTGTCTTTGTCTTCTAACCTAGGAGTTATGTATCCTCCTTTGTCTTCAAAACCAAGGTATTCAAAACCAATCTCTCCTTTTTTTGAAGCTGGGGTTATACTAGTGATTCTTTCATTTAATTTCTTAGCGTTGGCCTCAGTGTTTTTAAATCTATCACTTTTAGTAGCCTTTATAACAACTGGATCTAATTTAAAACGAGTATTTTCTAGATCAGACCCTTGTGAATCCGAAGAACCATCCTCCAACTGAGAATCCGTACCTGCTTCTTTTACCGCTGTTACAGGTGCAGGATCCGTTGTAACAGCATCTTTCTTTGCTAACCCAGACTCATCTACTTGCCAAGCTGAGTTAAATTGATCTTCAGTAGTTTCTTTAAACAAATTCTTATCAACACCTGCTTTATATAGTTTAGACCTAACGTCTTTGCTAGATGAAGAAAACTCCTCAAAGCTCACTGCGCTTGTTATTATACCTTGCTCTATGTACGAGTTGTATAGTTGCTTTAACTTATCCATTGTTGTGTTTTATTTTGATTTAAAAATACTGTCTAGGTTATTATCACTTACATTAGGGTTTTTTACAGCAGCTTTCAATATAGCTGCTCTTATTTGCTCGTTTGTAGATCCTACCCCGTAGACAAAAGCACCACCAGGTCCTTTTATTTCAATGTTACTAGGCTTTTCCTCGTCTCCAATTCTCAAAGGGCTTACTTTGACTCCAATATTTAGATTACCAGCATATCTTGCTATTTCTTTTATTCGAACTCCTGTATCATAAGTACCAGCACCGCCTTTTAAAGATAAATCGTCTTTGTTTTCATCCATAAACTTCTTAGCGTTATTATATGCTTTTTCAGATTCTTCATATTCTGCAGCGGCATTTATTTCGGCTTGGCTTTTCTTATTAGCTTCAAAAGCTTTTCTATCAATTTGCTTACCAGTAAGTAAAACCTGCTTGTTTTCTTCGAAGGTTTGATTATTGAAAGCGTCTGTCACTTTGTTAACCTCTGGACTTGGAACCATAATAGTCATTTTTTTACCATCTGGATCAGATTTATCTACTGGTACTTCTTTTTCCACGTATTTTTCGTCCTCTGTCCATGAACCTGTTATTGCTTCAAAACCTGGCTTACCTTTTTGAGTTGAATTATACCAATTTTTCTGTTGATCAGGTGACCAACTTTGAACAGTTGCTAGCGAAGAAACTCTTAAAGCCTCTTTTGTAGCTGCTTCATCAGGTTTAATAACATAGTATGTTGTTCCGTTTGTAGGGTCTGTTTTAGCTATTGATTGTGGGTTTTTACCGTAAACAGAGCTTTGTATACCTTCCGTTTCTCTAGACTTTATTAGATTGTCTACATTAGATTTTCTGTCTTTGTCGGTTACAATAACCGTAGCAAATTCATACATGTCACCGTTAGATGTTACCTTACCAACTATTTTTCCTTCTAGGTCTTTAGCTACTATAGTTGTTTCACCTGTAGCTCCATCAAAATAAGCGTGGGATGTACCACCGTTACCATTTAGGAATATCTCGTAGGCTTTTTGTTTGTTTACATTATCAACTGTAGCAACTATAGAGCCTTCTTGTCCAGGTCTAATTGAACTCTGCTTCTCATAATCTTCTCTACCACTAACTATATTAGCTAGTACAGTTTTTATAGATGAACCTACGTTTTTAAAGTTCTGCATCCAAACTCTTTCTTCTGAAGTCAAAGATCCAGCAGGTTTACCCGCTAGATGCGCGTTGTAAGAAAGATTTTCTTGCATGTTGTCATATCTTACAGATGTGTTTGTCTGTTGATTAGCTTGTAAAGCAGATCTATACGCTTCGTCCTCTTGCTTTTGAAGTTTTTTTCTTAGTTCTGCTTGCTCTTTTTCTGCCTTTACCATACCAGCTTTTATTCTAGCTGTGTCTTGATCTATTACACCTTGAAACGATTTAGCTAAAGACTGTTGCATGTTTCTAAAATGCTGACCTGATTGTACGTCTACTATTCTTGCTGGGTTTCTATAACTCATTATTATTAAAATTTAGTAGTTACTGGTATAGAGTTTGTAAAAGTGTTTCCATCACCAAAATCATACACTGTTTCTGAGGACCCTGTAGTGCTTTCTAAAGGAAACGAAGGCACTAATGGTGGTGAATAATTACCAGTAACTCCGCTAGTTATACTCGCTTGAGCCAAAGCAGCGTCATTATTCATTTGAGATGTAGCTAAACCACCTAAAGCGCCTACCATACCTGTAAAAGCTCCAGTAGCATCTGCTTGAGCTTGCGCTTGTTGAGCAGATGCGTTATCCATCTGAGCAGCAACTCTATCCATTTGAGCAACTTCTCTTTGTTCTCTTGCGTTGAATTCAAATATATTACCTTGAGCATCTACATTTTGCATCCTTTGTTTTTCAGCGATTTGTCTTTGCTGTAAGTTTTGTTCGCCTTGTGCTTTTAGTTGCTCGTTTCTAGCTTCTTGTTGTTCTATATTAGCTGATACACCTTTTTTAGATTGTAAAGCGGCTTGAGCTAAAGCGGTTGCGCCACCAGCACTAGCACCTGTTGATCTTATAGTATCTAGTGTGTTAGCTAAAGATATGTCCGCTTGTTCAGCTTGCATTTCAGCTGCTTGTGTTGCTACACCTATCTGAGCATATGGGTTCGACATCATAGAGCTAAGGTCCTCTGAACTTTCATAAGGGTTTTTTATTTCTTGCCTACTGTTTTCTAAAGAAGTTAACTTAGCTTGTAAACGTCTTTGTTTAGCTGCCGCTTCTCTAGCTTTACGTTTTGCAGAGCCCATACCTATAAGACCACCTAGTATTTGAACTCCCGCCCCTATTAATGCTGCTGCTGCCATATGTTGTGTGTTTTATTGTTCATATTGTATTTTTTAATAAGATGATTCTGAATAGTTGGATGACACAGCGAAAAGCTCTTTCAAACCACCAACGTTTGTGGTTGTGTCTGTAGATACTTTAACTGTAGCGTAAAAACCTTTTAACCCAGAAACACTGCTACCCCAAACAATTTCACCAGTACTAGCTGCTGCATTGTTTATTAGGTTGGCGTGATACTTGTTTTCTTTTTTATTAAAACCAACTCTATAGGTAACTCCACCTTCTATATAAGAACCTTCATCGTAACTATATATTGACGCTGCATTATCACCATAAGAACTAGGATTGTTGGGATTGTAATCATCAGTGTTAAATGTTTCTACTTTCCAACCATTACTACCTTCGTAGTTTATTGTTTTAAATACTTTAGACATGCTAACTTTAGGGTTGAAAACTAAAGTAACTGAAGACTGACTAGTTGATCCATAGAAGCTGTTTCTATCAACACTATCATCATAGTGTTTCCAAAGACCACCATCTTTTACAGTGTAATACAAGTTTCTTAAACTAAAGACTTGGTCTGGATTATAAGTAAAAAAGCTAGTCCAACCTTTTACACCTTCATCAAAAGCTAGTGTATTGTAACTGGTGTTTCCTATAGATGGCTTTGTAGATAATACATACTGTTTGTTATATACGTCCCAACCACCAACAACTAAACCAGAAGTAGAACCAGAGTTTATTTCGCTAAAATCATCTCTAAAATAGTCATACATGCCGTAAGAAGATATTTCTGTTAAACCATCCATAGATAATCTAAGCACAGAGTTTCTATCTCTATCTGTAAAATATTTTCTATATCCGTAAACAGCAAAGCTACCTGGGTCTCTACTTATTCCAAAATTACCACCGTAAGGCTGTATCGTACCTATAGTGGTATTTACATTAGTTATACTACCACCTCCTTCTGCCGAGTATATAGCGTCTTTATCTATTAAAGCTCTAGAAACTTTAGCCTCTTGTAGTATAATTAAATTAGTGTCTTCAGCATACAACTTTTGTATACTTCCATTTACTGGATCTGCCGACTTTGTTATTTCTTCTGCAACAGAAAAAACATTAGTATTATTTATACCAGTTCTACCATTATATACTCCAGAATATATGAGAGAATTACTTCTGTTTACAGAAGCTGATTCTTCTTCAACTAAATAAGCTCTAACACCGTTGTCTACACTCACGTTGTTATAACCACCTCTTATTCTAGATTCTTCAATAACGTAACTAAAATTAGACTCAACGGTTGAAACTGATGGATAACCACCAATACTAGATGGTACACCATTAGAGCCGTTCCATACAGGTTTATTGCTTTTATTAGTTTTCTTTAAAAGAAAAGTATTAAAGTATTCTACTTCTATTACTGCTCCCATATTTAATTATTACTTGTTTTAAATGTTAATTACTACACAAATTCAAAAGTGTATCCTATAGGATCTGGGTTCAAAACAGGTCCATCGGACCAGCTGTAGTTAGTCAGTGTTGGTACACATTGAGAAGCATATATAGCGTCTTGCATATCACCTCTATCTCCAATAATAAAGTCCCAATCAACACATCCAGTACCTGGTGATCCACCTCCAGGTAGTTGTATTACATTACCACCGGTATTACTTATCAATGTAGCCCAAGGTCCTGAAGCAGACTGTTTACCGACTGTATATGCGTAGTATCCGTTATTAGGGTCGGGCACCAATTGTCCAGGTTGTAGTGGAACTTTAAGCAATAAAAAAGTCGCCGTATAAGGTGAACCATTTGCAGTTCCTGTTATTGTTCTTTGTTCTATATCAGTAACTATTAACCCCATGTCTATATAAACATCTCTATTTACAAATAAACTAGGATCAGAAAGTTTAATATCCAGTTTGTATTTATCAGCGGGCATGTTTTGATTTTGATAACCATCATTAGTTATTAAACCAGTAGAACTGTTTATAGAGAAATAAGTTACACTATTACCTTGTGAGTTTTCTTGTGTGACTAACTCCCACTGTAAATCAGCGCCTCGATTTGTTGGTGGTATAAAAAGTGAAGGTGTTGTTCCACCAGAACCGTTAGACCCAGCTAGATCAATTATACTTTGGTCAGTTTTTCTTTTATCCTCAACAATTATAGGCTCCGTGTAAGGAGGGGCAATCTCACCTGCCTTAGCTATATAAGGTGGTTCATTTATCAAACTTACTGTCTCGCTGAATGCTATAGGTTGATTGTTTATATTTGCTTGAAAATTAAAAGTAAAAGTTCTTAAGTTAGCGTCACTACCGTAGTAAACATCGTCAACGTAATCACTTGTTATTTTTATATCATACTCATAAGAGCCTGGTGATGTCTCAGTTAGTAAAAAGTAATTGCTTACATTTACACCATTACCGTTTTCAACAGAAGTTATATATAATGGAGTATCTCCAGCTCCAACAGTTACAGCTAGCCCAAAAGAATCAACTAAGTATATCGTGTCTGTAAATATCCTTGGGTAAGTTGTAGGAAACGGCGTTGGCCATAAAGCCTCTGTAAAAGGAGAGGAGTTATAGCTATTAATACCAGAAGCACCACCGCCACCACTAGATGTTGAGTTTAATATAGCGTTGTTTATGTCTTTGATTAAACCAGTTGTTGAAGTCTCCCAAAAAATATCAAGCAAGCTTTCTACCGGTTTTGTTTCGTATATTGCTAGTTGTTGAATTCCTGGGTTAGAACTTGAGTACACTCTTATGTCATCCCCGTAATTAACAGACACAGAAGATGTAACATTTAAAGTGGACGGATTTGTCATTGTCAATGTTGTACCAGATGTTACACTAGCAACGTTATTGATCTTTATTCTCCAAGGAGATTCTAGTAGTTCTAATATAAATGAACCTTCTGGTATATTTAAACCTGAAACAGATTGACCAGCTACTACGTTTGTAGCACTAGTAATAGGTATGGTATCGCTTGTAACACCAGATGAAGCTGTTGTCGTTGGTCCAGCTGATCCAGCCACAAAGCCTCCAGTGCCTACTTTTAAATCACTAGGAAAGTTTGGTCCTTGAACAAAGTCACCAACTTGTAGATTAGCGGTATCACCAACCACGTTTACTAAACTTATGTTGTCGGTTGTACCAGCTATGGATACGTTAGAGCTAGATGTAGCGTAGTTTACATTAGCAAGTTGACCTATTTTCGAACTTGTGCTTATTCTAGCAATTAAAGGATTTGATTCTATCGAGTAAAATTGAGGAAATAAATCCGGTTGAGGTGTTTCATCTACTCTATAGTTAAACAAATCTCTCACTGTAGCTATCGAGTTTACTACATCGTTTTTAGAACCTGGGAAATACTGTAAGTTACCTTCTCCTGGATTTGTGCTTGTTATCGTTTCTGAAGAATTTTGTACTCTACCGTATATTTCCACAGAACTTCTATATAACTTTTGATCAGGACCTATCTCTGATAAATCTCTAGGTATTTTATTTATATTATCATTTATAAGACTCACGTGTGAAGTGTTGCCCACTTCTAAAGTAGTATCTTCTGGGTAAGATGCCATTATACCTGGTAAGTAAACGTTGTAATATTCTTGCTCGGTTTGCTTGACAACAACCTTAAAAGAATACCAGCCTAAAGGATTATAGTCTGATGAAGTTGAATCTCCATTGTATAAACCAGGTTTACCTGTGTTAAAGTTTTTAGAGCTATCTATAGTGCTATTGAATAGTAATTTTATTGAGTTACCTAGCCAGTTAGTAGGATCGATGCTTTTGTTTATATAATCTGAAAAAAGAGTAGATCCAGAGTAAGACTTATTATTAAACTCAACAGTATCGTTATTGCTTGATAGTATGGTTGTTGATTGTCTACCGTATCTATCAGAAAGAACTAAGCCTAATTGATAAGTTCTATTTGTTTTTAAAGAACTATTTGGGTGGGAAACCGAACTAGTTGTGTTTTCAACATTTGATTGAGGTTCAAAGTCTATAATGTCTGATACAACTAGCGTTACGTCATTACTAAAAGTCAATAAAGACCCATCTATGTTGGTCACAAAAGTGTTCTCCGGCACATTAGACGACTTAGCCTTGCTACCAACGCTTAGAGACCCTGTTAAACCCGTTATAGTTACAGAGTTAGAGCTGTTCACCACGCTCACGCTTGCAGAGCCTGTATTCATGTTTATATCAGATTTTTCTGACACTAAAACATTGTAATCAATAGTATCTGGAGGCGTATGTTTGTCTTGATAATTACCATAAACCACTCTATTACTTATAACTTCTTGAGCTAATGCTCTAACAGGTACTTTGTCATAAACTCTAGTTATCTCTTTACTAGGTAACGTTTTAACTGGTTTGTCTGATTTATAGTTGTATATAAAAAAGCTAGGTTCACCTATAGTTAAAGAAACATTATCAGATAAAGTTTGAGCAACATCTAACGTTATAGTTCCACTAGTTGTCGATCCTGTATTGTACTCAAAACTAACTACAACTGGATCACCTGTTATACCTTCACCTTGAACAGTTTTACCTATTTCAACTCCACCTTTTAAATTATCAACAACCACATCTAAAGAAGAAGAAACACTTGCTGAAGTTGTTGCAATTCCTGAAGAGCTTTCTATTTTACCTATTGACACAGAGTCGATTACTTTTACATCTAAACCATCAGACTCTTTGTATATAATATCTAAGGCGTTTAGTTTTAATTTATCTCTAATTTCATAGTTTAAAAAAGGTAAAGGTATTCTTAGTTTTATATCGTTAACTTTGTTTTCAACAAAAGAAACAATAGTACTTCTATAGGCACTAGATTCGTCATCCACCTCTTCAATATCATCTTTTTTAACATACATGAAATAACCATCTTGCTTAGGTATAAAAGCTATTTGTGTAAATGTGGAAAGCAATGAATACTCGTTGTCATCGAATTTAAACCTGTAACCAAATCTAGCAAATTTATCATTTAAATAGTTAGTATCACCGGAAAAAGAAGGATCGTAATATGGGTTAGCGTTTAAAACTATTTTTTGACTCGAAGTTAGTGATGGAAAAGTTCCACCAGTTATGGTTATACTCCAAGATGAAGTAGCTTCAGTGTACGTAGCGCTTGACACGGTAGCACCTGTAACAGTAACTAAGTTTCCATCACTGTCAGTGTAAGAAACTAAAGCCCCTGAATCGTAGTTATCAGAGGGTAGTATTATATCACCTGTAAAAGAGTTAACAACAACGTTTGTAGACGTAGCTGAAACAACATTACCAACTCCACCATTAGGGAAATGTATACTAACAACGTCTTTCATAGTAGTTTCATACTCATTAACACTAACACCTGTAGCTGTACTAACAGCATACATTTGCATAGGTTTGTAAGGGTTGTATTTTGCTACAGAAATTTGATCTTCTGTTGTATAGTACGTTGGATTTACAGCGCCGGTACTATTAGCGAGGTCTACGTTTATTTTACGAGGTTGATTTCTATTGTCTGTCCAAAAAAGTAGATTTTCTAATAAGTTTACTCCATATATAGGATTTGTTTTTGAAAAGTTCAAAAAAGAACCTTCAACCAATAAATTGTAAGAATTTGATAACGTGTTGTAAGAAAATATAAAATTACGAGAACTTGGATCGTAAGTTGGGTTTGTTATCTCTGTGTCTTTGTAGTCTGTAAAAAATAAGTATACGATAGAGTTAGCATTATCTGCAAAAAAACCTATACAAGACAAGTTGTCAACACCTGTCACAGTTTCAAAATCTTCTAGCAAAGAATTACCTAATACATTTTCTAAAGCCCCTACGTCTGATCCCTCTGATCTACTAACTTGAGCATTTATTGCATCTCTATATTCTCCAGATGGCATAAGTCTGTCATCTAGGTCTTTATTCATTTTAGACTTTATAAAAGCGTTTTTAACTTCAGCCATATTTTTTTATGATTTTATCCACTTAGATTTACCTCTCATCACTTGAGATATCTCTTCTAACTTGATATTTGATAATCTTATTTTAGCGTTTCTAAGCTTTGCTGTTTTTTCTCTACTTAATCTGTTTATAACATATTCTGGTTGACCAGATCTTGTAGATAATATAGCGTGGCTCATATAAGCGTACATAGCCTCTTCTGCCATCTTAGGTACTTTAGTGTCTAGGTCATACGCTAAACCATCAGAAACATACTCTAAAATGATTAATTTGTCAACTAAGTCACTAGAGAAAGAAAAGCTATTTGATCTTTCGTTTATTGTAAACCAACCATTGACTTGAGCGTGTTCTGGATTTAAACCATATACACCACTGTTTAAACCTAAACCAGCTCCGTAACCACCATCATAAGTGCCTTCGTAAACACCATCTATTAAACTAGAGTTACTATTTATCTTATTGTTCTTCCAATTGTTTTCTGTTATAGATGTACCTTCTACGTTATCACCAAAGTTATCCTGTGTAGGAATTCCTCTAGCATCTTGTACTGGGTTTCTATATGGGTTGCTAGTTAGCTTGGTAGGGTATATAATGTGTTTTACACCAGAAGTATCTACCCAGCTCATTTTAACGTAGTTAACGTAGTCTTGAGGCATAGGTAAACCTAAACTTGGAGGTACAGTTAGCTCTTGTGATTTTATACTTTTTAAAGTATCATAGCTAAACTCTTGCATTGCTCTTTTAGCAAAGAATATCAAGTCAGTTCTTTTTACGCTAGGTATTAACTTACCAGCTCCAACATAAGCAACTAAAAAGTTGTTTATAATATCGTTTAGCTTTATGTAAGCGTATGATCCCCAGTTTTCTTGAACTGTATCACCGTACGCGTCTCTTTCGCCGTATTGACCTCCATCTTCGGTTTTTAACTGAACCACAACACTGTCATTAACTTCTAGGCCGCCATCAAACGTTATTGTGTTACCTGAAACAGTGTATTCATCTATGTATTCTGTATACTCTAAAACACCTGCCGCAGCTCTATTCCAGTATACTTTGAAATTATTGAGAGCGTAGTTGGTTTCTGTAGGGTCATAACTTCCAAAAACTAAATTAGTGTCAAAAGTTGTAGTGACACTACTAGTGTTACCAGCTGTTAGTAGAAATGTTTGAGAGCCAGCGTAATACTGCTTGTTATTTTCTGTTATTAATGACATGTATTAGCTTTTTTGGTTTATTTCGTTTTGTTGTATTTCTTGAGCAGCTACTTGTATAACTTGAGGGTCTCTAATTATAACACCAGAATAAAACAATATTCTAGCTATAACTTCAACTTGCTCTGAAGCATTCAACTCAAACTGTTGAGATCCAGTGCTCGTGTATACGTATTGGCCTAAGTTACCTACACTGTAGTTCCAAACAATGTTTCTAGGCTTTCTAATAAAGCTAGTTGTAACATTTGCTGTAATGCTTGTAGGCCTAACTGTTAGTTTATTGCCTTCGTATAAGTAAGTAGGAAAAGCTTCCGTAGAAGCTGTTAGTGGTGATTTTTCTATGTTATAAAAATCATTTCTTTGTAGTCTTTGTATTTCCGTTGGAAATCCTATTGTTGGTGAGTAAATAGGCGTACCTAATCTATAGAAAGAAACTTCTGTAGAACTAGTAGGTTCTGCGCCACTATTTATAACTGTGTTACCATCCGAGTCTGTAACAGGTAGTGAGAATTTACCAGTGCTATACACACAAGTTCCATCTGTCTTGAAAGGTGATAATTTTTCGTCGATACTCATCTGTCTATCCGAGTAATCGTAATCTGATTGTGGCACTCGTAGCTGTTGGTTTAAATCATCAAAGTACTGCTCGAATATATCAAGCTGCACCTGAGTTGCTGTTTTATTAAACTCATCAGGTGTTACATAACCTCTTTGTTCTTTGTTTAATATAAGCAGAACTGTTTTATATACTGTGTCTACGTTTATTGCCATTGTTTTTCTTTTGTTATAATAATTAGGCCCGAGTTAACGAGCCTATTTATTAGTATTACATGTTATAATAACTTTTTCTCTATTGATTTGTATATTTCTATACCTTCATCTGTTTTAAAGAAAGCTGCCATAGCTGAGTATGGATGCTCGTCAAAAGGTACGGTCATAAGCTTTCGCCCATTAGAACCCCAGGTAAATACTCTCTGGTCCTGAGATAATTTAATAACTCCAAATTCAGTTGCTTTAATAGCAAAGTTTCTTAAAGGCACGTTATCATCAGATGCTAGTTCTAAGAATAAATCTGGATTACTTCTAGCAAATAACAATAAGTCTCTTCTTAATTCTTTAGAACTCATCTTATCTACCTTAGATCCAACTTCTACTCTCATTATAGCCTCTGCTAAGTCTATATCCATATTTCTAGCAGCTGTCATAGCGTCAACCTGCTGTGATAATACTTCAAATTCGTTAGCCGCTACTTGAACTGGTTTAAACTCGTTATACATAACACCTAATAAAGGGTGGTATAGTGATAGTAGTTTTTGAAGGTTTTGCTTTTCTTTAGGTACTGTAAGTGTACCATTTTTAAAAACAATGTGTCCAAGTGTAGCTTCACCCTTTTGATCTTCTACAAAAACAGATCCCTGATTTGTAGCATATCTAATTTCTTTTTGCATCCCTGCTTCTTTATCAAAATAAAGCAATGAGTGTTTTCTTGTATGTTTAGAAGGTATTGTTAATGTTAAAGGACTCATTCCTCTAGCAAGTACATACGTTCTATCTTTAACTTCCCACGTTGGTTGTGAGGGTTTTGATACCTTTTTAGGTTCTTCAATAACTTGAGGTGCTACCTCAACTTTTTTAGCTGTAGCTTGTTTAGCCATAATATAATAAAATTTAATAGTTTGATAAAAGTAATAATTACCCCCGTTGATTTAACGAGGGTAAGAATTACATAATAATTATACTCCTTGAAATAATACGAAGTTGTTAGCTGCTTGTACACATAAACATCTTTCAGATAAGAAGTTTACTTCCATTGCATCTAA
>JAAHTG010001017.1_pt1 | contig 21023 bp, 33 predicted proteins | sample 6116081 | NCBI WGS metagenome assembly JAAHTG01 (sample SAMN13939989, study PRJNA603662) | sponge metagenome | isolation source: marine sponge | host: Mycale hentscheli | place: New Zealand | collected 2005 | reverse complement strand
CACACCTACAGCTTATGCTGAGGACTACTTATATTCTATAAAACCTGCTTATGCTATTAATGAAGTAGTTGTTAATGGTGATTTTAAAACAGATTCAGATTGGAGTAAATCTTCAGGAGCTACTATATCTAACGGCAAGGCTACTATTGTAGTTACAGGGGGTGGTTTTGAATTTATAGCACAAAGTATAAGTTATGATTTAGGCGCAAAATATAGAGTAAAATTAACAGTACAAGGATTGTCAGGCTCATCAGGAAAAGCTATGAGGTTTCAAGATGATGCATCTAATTTAGGTACACTATTTCAAATAAAAACTTTAGATGAAACTGTGCAAACATTTGAAGCTGAATGGACACCTAATTCTGAATCAGATACAATACATATTGCAAGAAGTGCTACAGGGGATTTTAGTTTTACAGTAGATAATGTAAGTGTTAAAAAAATAGAGGAAGCCGACTTTGACTTTGACAGAAACTCAACAGGAACAAGAGTAAACGAAGATTATCTTATAGAAGATGTGCCTTATAATTTATTACCACAATCAAACACATTTGAAACAACTTGGCAGCTTGTAAATGCTACTTTAAATGATGGCTATTATGGTGTTCCTAAAAGTTATGATGCTTGGTTGCTTACTAAAAGTGCTGCTAATGGTAGGCTTAATCAATTTACATCTATTTCATCACAGACACACACATATAGTATTTATGCTAAAGCAAATGATTCAAATTGGATGAAATTACAGGTCTTTGATGGCTCATCTTTTTATTTTACAACATTTAATCTAAGTAGTGGAAGTATTGGTACAAATTCTAATTTAATTAGCTCAAGCATAGAGGGTGTGAGAGATGGTTGGTATAGATGTTCTATTCAGTTTAGTGCAGCGATTACAGTAGCATACATATATCCTGCTGAGGGCGATAATGATACAAGTGGCGCAAGTGGTAGCATCTACATACAGAACGCACAAATAGTAAAAGGCGACCAACCAAAAGACTATCTAAAAACAACAGACAGATTAGACATACCAAGAATAGATTACACAAACGGAGAGCCGAGTATCTTGCTTGAGCCAAGCAGAACAAATTTAGTTACACAATCAAACAACCCATATAGTTTAGAACAAGTAACACAGACAAGCGTTTCATCTCCTGAGGGTATAAATAACGCTTTTAGATTGACAGAAACAACTGCTAATGCCCAACATTATGCTCAAATACTTTCTTCGGTAACAAGTGGAGCTGTGCATACTATTTCATTTTTTATAAAAAAAGGCAACGGATATACAACAGCAAAATTATACACACAATCAGCAAAAATTAATAGTGATGTTACAGTTAACTTTGAAACTAAATCTATAACCTTAGCAGGCACACATATTGTTACAGGTAGCGAAAAATTAAAAACATACCCTAACGATTGGTTTCGTGTAAGTTATAGTGCTACACCTATTGCAACAGGGGAAATGTATATATATGCAGTAGTAAAAGATTTAAGTTCATATACAGGTAGTACTGATAATTATATAGATTATTATGGTTTTCAAGTTGAAGCAGGAAGCTATGCAACATCTCTAATACACACTTCAGGAAGTGCAGTTACTCGTAGTGCAGATGTAGCAAACAATGCAGGAAACAGCGACTTAATAAACTCTACAGAGGGAGTGCTTTATGCAGAAATAGCTTCTAACGACACAGGTGCTGCAAGAATTTTATCTTTAAGCGACAATACGACAAATAATTCTATAAGATTTGAATATAGTTCTACTGTTAATCAAGTTAGAATTAGGTATAGAAACGGAGGAGCAACTCAAAATGATTTTATTCACACCTTATCTAATGAAGAAGAATTTAACAAAATAGCTTTTAAATATAAAGTAAATGATTTTTCGTTATATGTAAATGGTACAGAGGTGGCAACAGATACAAGTGGTAGCGTAGTTGCTGCAAACACTTTTACTACACTTAAATTTCTTAGAGGAGATAATTCAAATGATTTTTATGGTAATGTAAAAAGTGTAATGGTATTTAAAGAAGCTCTTACTGACTTAGAATTAGAGAAACTAACAGGCTACAACAACCACGAACTATATATGAATTATTACAATAGATTAAGCTATTTAGGTTTAGCAGAAGAATACAATGTAGAATCCGATATAAACAATTATATATTATGATACCAAGTTTATTACAAATACCAAGTGCTGTAAGCGATTCTAAGCTACATTCAGTTTTACCTAATAATGGTAAAGGCGATTTCCAGTTCGATAGAAGTACAGGCGCAACAAGAATCAATCGAGATGGCTTAATAGAAGAAGTAGGATATTTCTCAAGTGAGTTAGTACAAAACGGAAACTTTAGTGAATTAGGAAACGAAGAAGTAACTAATGGAGATTTTAGTGTAGGTGGTGTTGTAAATACAAGTTCTTATGCATTGGGTTGGTATTCTCCTGATAGTGGTATATCAATTAGTGATGGTAAATTAATATTACAGGGTACAACAGGTTTTTCAGGTAGGGCATATATTACTAATGGTGTAAATAGTTATACTAATGTGCTTACGGTAGGAAAAACATATAAGTTGCAATATGATATAGTAGAAAATGATGGTTGTACAAGTTTTAAATATTATTCAGGAGCAGGAACATTTATTAATGCACCAAGCACAGAGGTAGGAAGTTATACTATATATATGACAAACACCGCAAATAGTTTGTTTTTATTTAGAAACGGCACTAATGGCTCTACTATTAAATTAGACAACGTATCAGTAAAACAAGTAGACCCTAATGATAGATGGGTTTTAAAACCTGATTGGGGGTTTGTTAATAATGGAGTTTCTATTACTAATGCTACAGGCGGATATAATGATTCAGCACTTTATCAGCTAATAACTTTAGACACATCTAAAACATATAAAGTTAATATAAATGTATCAAGCATTTCAGGTTTAATACAAGTTTACACAGGCTCTTTTGGGGCGGGGTTTAGCATATCAACAGCAGGAGAAAAAAGTTTTACCTTAGATTTAACTTCTCTTGGAAATAGGGTTAATATAGTTCCAAACGCTTCAACAAGCGCAGTTATAACAAGTTTTAGCATAGTAGAAGTACAAGGCGATAGACCAAGATTAAGTTACGATATAACAAATGGAGTAGTAGAAGATAAACCACATTTACTTTTAGAGCCGAGTTCTACGAATCTTGTTACCTTTAGTGAGGACTTTTCAGGTTATACTACTAATAATTCAAGCATATCAAGTAATGTAATAAGTTCTCCTGACGGCTCTTTAAGTGCTTCTAAATTAATTGAAAACACAGCAACAGCAGAACATACAATACAAAAGGCAGTTAGTGTTACAAGTGGTAATGCTTATAGTATAAGTGTATTTGTAAAAAAAGAAGAAATAAGCTCTGTACAATTTGGTTTTACAGGTTCTAACTTTGCAAGTCCTACAAGAAGTGTTTTTAATATAGAAAACGGAACAATTACAACTAATGTCAGTAATACTGCATCAATAGAAGATTATGGTAACGGATGGTATAAATTAAAAGTAACAAATACAACTAATGCTACAGGAACAGCTATGTTGATGTTACAAACTATAAAATCAGGTCAAGCAAGTTATGCAGGAGATGGTGTAAGTGGTTTTTATATGTGGGGTTTACAATGGGAGCAACAAGCGTATTGTACATCATACATACCCACAGCAGGAACAACTATCACAAGAGCTGCTGAAAGTTGCGAGAAAACAGGATTGAGTGGCTCTATAGGTAACACAGAGGGAATAATATTTTTAGATGTTACAACACCATCGGCAATACCATCAAGCACTACTTTTTCAATAGGTAGTGGTACAAGTTCAGAATATGCACAGTTAGAAATAAGAAGTGATTTGTCTATAAATTGGAGATATAGACAAGGTGGTACAGATTACATTAATGCAAATGTAGGCTCGTATGTTGCAGGAGATAGATTAATAATTGCATTTCAATACAAAAACAATAATTCATTATTATACTTAAATGGTGTAAAAATTTCTACTGATAGTGGCTCTATAGGTGCTAACTCTTGGAGTCAGGTAAAATTTGCAAATTATGCAGGTCAAGGAGTTTTAAGTGGAAAAGTAAAAGGAGTAGCATTATATACCGAAGCATTAAGCGAATCACAACTTATGCAACTAACAGGCGTAACAGCATCATCAATATATAGCAATTTTGTAACAAGAACAGCATCCTTTACAGTAGAAGCATTAAACGAAGTTAAAAAAGTAATAGATAATTTATAAGATATGGATATACCAAGTTTATTTATGATTCCCTCAGCGGTTAGTTCAGGCAAAGTACATTCTGTATTTCCTAACTCAACGGATGCTGATTTCGACTTTAATCGTGATTCGGATGCTACTCGTGTGAATAGTGAGGGTTTAATAGAAAGAGTAGGTTATTATGGTAGTGAGTTAGTTACTAATGGAGGTTTTGATACAGATAGTGATTGGGGATTAGGTGCTACTTGGTCAATAGCAAATGGCAAAGCTAATTATGTAAATACATCCACTACTTTTATTTCTCAGTCAGGTATGACTATTACTTCAGGAAAACAATATAAAGTTTCTTTTACAATTTCAAATTGCACAAATACTGCACATATGACAATATATGACCGAAGTGCAGCAGATTTATTGATTAATAATGAAAATTGGGTTAATGGAACTTATGTAAGATATTTTACTGCATCAGCAAGTGAAATAGGTATAACAATATGGGGTAATGCAAGTGGTAGTAATTTTTCTTTAGACAACGTATCAGTTGTTGAAGTAACAGGCGACAGAGCAAGATTAAATTATGAAATAGAGGGAGGTTTAGTAAACACAAAGCCATCACTTTTATTAGAGCCTAGCAGGACTAACATAAATAATAAAGGACTTGTTTATGATTGGGTTAAGACACAAGCTATATTATCAGGTCAAGCACAAGAACTTTCTCCTAGTGGTATTGTAGAAACAGTAGGATTAGTAATACCAAACGCTACAGGTTCGTCAACTTTTAGAGGTTTAATGCAAACACTAACTGGGTTAACAGCAGGAGATGTGTATCAATATAGTCTTTTTGTTAAGAAAAAAACCGCTAGATATGCTCTTATAAAAACAAGAAATAGCGGTGAACACGTTGCTTTTGACTTAGACACAAAACAAATAGTTGGTATTAGCAACACACCTTTTGGTTTTACCTTTGAAGAATATAGTAATGGTTGGATAAGATTAATACTTGGTGTTGATGTAGCTAGTGATGGTAGAATAGTACTTGGTATTGGGTGTAGTGCGACAGAACCTGCAGGTGGTAATGATTATACTGGTGCAGACGGAGTAAGTGGAATCTATTGTGTTTTTGCTCAATTAGAAGCAGGAAGCTATCCGACAAGCTACATACCAACAAACGGAAGCACACAAACAAGAGCAGCAGAAACCTGTAATGGTGCAGGTACATCTTCTATTCTACCAAGTGAGGAGGGAATATTATATTTAGAAATAGCATTTAATAATTTGAGTAGTAATAATATTAGTTTGTCTGATGGCACAAATAACAACAGGATTGTTTTTAGTTCCTCAAACACAATAAATAGATTTAAAGGTTCTATAAAAGTAGGTGGTTCAACTGTATTTAATGCACACGCAACAGCGATAAGTAACACAAAGGCTTTTAATAAATACGCTATAAAATGGAAAGAAAATGATTTTGCTTTGTGGTGTAATGGAACAAAAAGAAATACCGATACAAGTGGTAGTTCGTTTAGTTCAGGAACATTAAATAGTGTGCAGTTTGACAGAGGAGATGGAGGTAATGATTTTTATGGAAATCTACGAGATATAAGAGTATATAACACTAAAGAGATGACAGATTCAGAAGTAGATATATTATTAACTAAAATAACAAGTTAATGGAGCAACCTAATTTAGCAATGATACCTTCTGGTGTAAAAGCCACAAAAGTTTACTCCATTATGCCTGAATCAGGTGTTGGAGATTTTACTTTTGCAAGAAGTTCTACTGCTTATAGATTAAACAAAGACGGCTTATGGGAAACATCTGCTAGTAATTTACCTAGATTACATTATGATTTGTCAAATGGAAATCCTGATAGTTGCCCTTGTTTATTATTAGAACCAGCATCTACAAATGCTTTAGGTTATAGTGAATTATTTTCTAGTTGGGGTTCTACAAGAAGTGCTATTGTAGCAGATTCTATCATGAGCCCAGATGGTACTGTTAATGCTTCTAAGATGAAAGATGATGGAAGTACAGGAACAGATACATCTCAAAGGTTTTTATCTGTTATAGTTGCTAATGGTTTAGATTATACATTTAGTGTGTTTGCTAAAAAAGGAAGTATGGACTTTGTAGCTTTAAGAACAGGGAACTTTTCAAATGGAGGAGGTACTGGAGAAACATTCTTTAATTTAGCTACAGGTGTTGTAGGAACTACTTATACTTTTCATACAGCAAGTATAGAGAAATATCCTAATGGATGGTATAGATGCAGTATTAAATTTACAGCAGGTACAGATTTATCAGGAACAGTTTTAATTAGACAGGCATCAGCAAACGGAACAAGTACAGTACCTTTAGATGGTAATTCTTTTATCTATTTATGGGGAGCGCAGTTTGAACAAAAGTCTTTTGCTACAAGCTATATAAAAACTACATCTAACATTAGTTCTACTAGAAGCGCAGAGACTTGTAATAGTGCAGGAAATGCTAGTACGTTTAACTCAGAGCAAGGTATATTGTTTGCAGAGATAGCTGCACTAAATGAAGCTCAAGCAGTTACATCCCTATCAATATCAGACAGTAGTTTAAGTAACAGAATTTTAATAGCATTAACAGGTGGAGAATTGAGAGGTCAGTTCGTAAGTAGTGCAAATAACGTAAATAAAGACACAAGTGGTGCAACAATACTAAATTATAATAAAATAGCTTGTTTTTATACAAACACAACTTTTAAGGTTTTTGTAAATGGTAGTCAGGTTGGTACAACTTCTACAGGTCTTACTGCTTTATCAGGTATTATTGAAGCTGCTTTTGACAGGGGTGATGGAGCTTTAGATTTTATAGGAAAAGTAAAAGATTTAAGAGTTTACGATACAGAGGGTATGACAGATACCGAAATAAATAATTTATTAACACAATTAACACAATAGAAAATGGGAATTAAAATTAGCAAATATGAGTTCGCAGATGAAGCAAGTGCATTAGCTAAAATCAATGCTTTACCAAGTGTAAAGGATGAAGATGGCAATGATGTTCCTTCACATAAGCATACTATTGTTAAGCTTGGAAACATAGTTTTAGAGCAAGGCGAGTATGATGAAGAAGGTGAAGAAACAAAAGCACCTGTACTATCAGAAAAATATCATGTAGATGTACTTTGGAAAGACTTAGAAGAGACTGACGAAGAAGGAAACGTAACTGTAGACCACCCTTATGGATGGAAGAGTTATGCACTTGATTTAGATGATGAAGGTATGCATGGTTTCATGGGAGTTTCATATCAAGAAAATAAAATGTAATGGCAAATAAAAAGTTTAGTGATTTTACACTTAAGACAAATTCATCAAATGTCGACTTTTTAGTTGGCTATGATGGTAGTGATAATGTTAGAATAGCACCAAGTAATATAAGTGGTGGTGGTGGTGGTGGCACTAATTCAGCAACAATACATGGGGCTTTTTATCATTCTAGTAATGTTATTGGAGATGTGTATTGGTTTGATATTGTATATCATAGTGAAGCTACCTCAAACCCAAACTATGATAATTTTTATGCTCCACCTAGAGCTGGTAGATTAAAGTATATAACTTTGGTTAACACTCAAACAACTCCAAGTTGCGATGGCATAAAGTTTTATAAAAAAGAAATAGGTGGTGTTGAAACACTCATAGGAACTGCGACTGTTACTAACGCAAGCACAAGTGGTATGACTGCAATTTACACTTTAGGTGATTCAGATTTAACATGGAGTTTTGGACATTATTTTGCCATAGGTTTTGAAACTGTAGTTAGTGGTTCTCAAACAGGAAAATTTTATGGTGGTAGTTGGAATTTATATATTGAATACACATAATAGATAAAAAAATGACTAAAATAGGAGAAAACACAAATGTAACCCTAGATTTAAAGACAATAGGAATGATTGTAGCTTTTACAATTTCTTTAGCAACCACATATTTTACGCTAAAGTCTGACATTGCATTGGCTAAAGAGCTACCAAAGCCTGAAATACAGAAGATAGAATTTGACTATAAAGATAAACTGGTCAGAAGTACTATCGAAAAAATAGACTCTGATGTGTCTACAGTTAAAGAAGATGTCAATGAGATAAAAGAATCTTTAGCTAAGATGGATGAGAGATTGTATGAAATTAGTAAACAAAGATGAAATGGATTGTAACGGTAATTGCCCTTTTTGTATCGGCTGTTAATTTTGCACAAACTGAATCTATATCTATAGTTCAGTATACAGCAGGATTTGCAGAAGAAGTATCATTAAAAGATTTTAGAGACTACAATGTAGAGACATTGTTTATATCTAAATCTGAAGATGCGTTTAACAAGAATAGTATAAAGTATCTACCTACCATTATTTTATATAATGATGGTGAAGAAGAAATAAGAATAGAAGCTGGTATAAGTTTAAAACTACCTGAAGATTGGAAACAAAAATTAAACGAACATATAGACTTGTTGTTATCGCAACGCTTCTAAGTGCGTTTAGTTTTTCTCAAATACAAGAAGATAAAAAGCTGCATTTTGCAGCAGGTAATATTATAGGGGCAGCAGCGTATGTTTATTCATACAATAAGCATGAGGACAAAAAAAAGGCTTTTATAAATGGGGTTTGTACTGCTTTTGCAGCAGGTGTGGTTAAAGAAATATATGATGGAGAAAATGATGGTTATGTTGAACACGAAGATATACTAGCAACTACATTAGGAGGTATAACTATTACAGCTATATTACATTTATTAAATAAAAACAAAAAATCAAATTACAGAATATTAGATAAAAAATTAGGAGGATATTATTATGAAAAAAACCACAAAGAAACTACTTACGATAATTATAATGCTTTTTACGAGCTTGACTTTTACACAAGTTATAACACAAGACAAGTTAGTAAAACAAAGAAAAAATAATATATTTAAACAAGTATTTAAACATTCTACGTTTTATGGTGCATATAGCCAGACCAACTCAGTACAAGCACCTAAAACATTTATTGTAACACAAGAAAATGACTTGATAGAGACAACTAGAAGACATCCGTCTGATATGATGGTTACTTATGGTTGGAGAAAGTTAGCTCACTTCCAGTATGAGGATAGAGATAAGTTTTATGATGGAGATGAGAAGAACGCATCTACTAGAAGTAATATAGGTGCTTATAAAGGATTAGAGTATTTAGTTGAATACAGTAGAGGTAGACAACAAGGAAATGAGTTTGTGAATAAGGAGATGTTCTTAAGATACTTGTCTAACTATTGGTTAATTAAAGGTGAATATCAAAAGAATGAATTAGTAGATATAGATTATAAGAGTGCAGAACTAAGACTTAGACTACCTATAGGAAAGAAATTTAGTATAAGTGCTGGCAGTATTTATAGAACTTATGAAAAAGCTTATGGTCATAATCCCATACAAAAATATTTAGAAGAGAATGCTTGGTGGACTTTAGCATACGAGTATGCAGGACATACAGATTCTTTTTATGAAATGATAGACCCTTTTACAGGAGAAAACATAGGTTATGATTACCAATGGTTTAATCAACAAGGTAATTTAATTGCAGCATCTGATGCAGACTATCGTAATGGCGTATTTCAGAATGTAGTAAACAGATATAATAATGAGCAGTTATCTTCTATTGGAGGATTTGCTGATTTAGCTGCAGTTGTAGGAGTAGACTTTTATCACTACAAGAAAAAGTTCTGGGTACATCTATATGGTAATGTACTAGGAAAGCATGAGTTAATGAGTGGAGATGAGAGGTACTCATACAATAACTTTGTTGAAGGGGATTGGATAGATTACTCAGCAGGTGGTGTATTTGGTTTTAGATTAGGTAAACTAGGTGTATTTAGTGAGTTGACTATGCAAAAGTATTGGGGTAGAGAAATAAAGGAAATTAAAATAGGATTAAATTATAAATTATAATGACAAAGAATTTTAGTAAATCAGAGTTTGAATCAAAGTGTGGTAGAGAGATGCCTAAAGAGGTATATCATAATGTAGTAAAGGTTGCTAGTCAATTACAATATTTAAGAGGTGAAATAGGCAAACCAATTAAAGTAAATAGTGCTTATAGAAGTCCAGAGCATAACGCTAAGGTAGGTGGAGTTCCTAAGTCTCAGCATTTATTAGGTAAAGCTGCAGATATAGTTGTCAAGGATATGCCAACAGATATTTTATATCAATACATAGAAGATGCTATAAGCAATGGAGAGATGTTACAAGGTGGTTTAGGTTTGTATGATACTTTTGTTCATTATGATATAAGAGGTACTAAAGCTAGATGGGATTATAGAAAAAAATAACTATGGATTTTAGAATTATATTATTATTACCAAACGGTTTAAATATAGGGTTTAATTACTTTCCTGCTGATGAAGAGCATAACTATGAGGAGGTAAACCTGTATTTATTAATCGTTCAACTTAAATGGAGACTATACTTATGAGTAAAAAGAAGTTTAAAGATACGAAGCTAGGACAATTCTTAACTAGCAAAGGTTCAGACATAGTAGGGTTAGTAGGTGATACATTGCCAAATCAAGGCTTATTAGGCGTTTTAAAGAACGTTATACATAAAGATAGTACCCTACCACCTGAAGATAAAGAAAAGGCGTTAAAACTGCTTGAAATGGATTCTATAGAGATGCAAGAGGTTTCTAAGAGATGGTCTAGTGATATGGCTAGTGATAGTTGGTTAAGTAAGAATACCAGACCTATGACACTTATCTTTCTAACTATATCTATGGTCTGTTTAATATTACTGGATAGCTTTAACATACAGTTTAGCATCGACAGCTCATGGGTAGATTTGTTAAAATCTCTTCTTGTTACAGTCTATGTTGCTTATTATGGAAGTAGAGGAGCAGAAAAATTTAAGTCTATTAAATAAAGAACAAAATTATAGCGTATTGAATACTTATAACGCTATGTGTTTTGTGGTTTCGCTGTGTTGCTACACCACAAACTATTAAGAAAACTTATCTTGTTTTTTAATAAGTCGTAAAGTTATAAAAAATATTTCTCACTAAACAATTATATTATAAATTATTTTTTTGTATATTTACATATGCAAGATGATTTAGACATAGAAGGCTTAGATTATTTGCAATGGAGTTTGTTTGATTCTCCAGATGAAAAAGGTAGTGGTTATAAGTTTATGGAAAGACAACCAGTATATATCTTAGATAGAATAGTTAAACGAACTAGAAGAAACTTTAATATAATACTTGGCTACACAACTCCATCTTATGCTACTAAATACGGTTTATCCAGTAAAGACTCACATAGAGTCGGAAGAGCTGTAAGAATAAAAATATTAAATCCAGTTAAACGCATGGATTTAGTCAGACTCTTAATACTTGAAGGTGTTACGAGAATAGCAGTTGCCAAAGATTTAGTTTATTATGATACTGATGATTTGAAAGAGAGAGGACTTTTTCTCTGGTAATATTGTTTATTATTGTTTTTTGTTTTAGGAGGGTGGATTTATTTCTGCCCTCTTTTTTGTTTTATTAATATTTTTGTGTATATTGCATACTGTAACAACAAAACAATAAACAATGGAAGACTTAATAACCTACAAAAATCTAAGGATTAAAACACTACAAAATAGAGTAAACACCTTAGAACAAGAAAACCTACAATTAGAATCTTACATCTTTGAATTACTTACTGGAAAATGTACAGAAGAGTATATAAGCGAAATAAGAACTAAATTATTTGAGAGAGATGCAAGAGATTAATTTTCACAATAACTTTATTATGCTTGGAGAGTATTTTCTTAAATTAGACACTAATGATAAAGAAGAATATGTAAGAGCATTAAACGAAATATATTTTTATGCTAATTCACTTAGGATAGAAAATAGAGAGATTAAAGATAACTTGTCAAAGTGGCAAGCCAAAGTACATAATTTAATAAACAATGACAATGAAAACAGAGTTCACATTTCATGAGAGAGTAGTTCTCTTACAATCGGAGCTTAAAGCCCCAAAGAACCAAAGAAATAATTTTGGTAAATACAACTATAGAAGTTGTGAGGATATACTGGAAGCAGTAAAACCCTTATTAGAAAAATATGATTTATCACTAATGATTACTGATGAAGTAAAAGAAGTATGTAATATACCTTACATAGAAGCTAGAGCAGTCTTACATTGCCCTGATGGCAAGATAGAAGCAACTGCACAAGCTGGTATTGACCCTAATAGAAAGGGTATGGATATATCACAATCATTTGGTTCATCTAGTTCTTACGCAAGAAAGTATGCTTTAAATGGTTTATTATTAATAGACGACACAAAGGATGCAGATGTAACCAATACACATGGCAAAGAGAAAACCTTTAGTACAAAAGCTAAAGACTTTAATTTATTATAACCATTAAATTTAATATATATGAGTAGTTTAATTAACGTAAGTATGAATCTACAAAACTTACCAAAAGAAAAATTTGTAGAAGGTAAAAAAGGAGTTTATTATAATTTCACAATATCTGTGAATGATGAGACTAACCAGTATGGTCAAAATGTTTCTTTATTTGATAGCCAAACAAAAGAGGAAAGAGATGCTAAGAAAGACAAAGTCTACATTGGCAATGGAAAAGTAGTTTGGACGGATGGAAACTGCGTAGTAGCAGAGAAAGACGGAGCGCAAAAAGAAACAGTTGCTTCCACTAGCAACGATTTACCATTTTAAAAATTGGGAGGGTTAACGCCCTCCCTTTTTTATTATATGACATTAGAAGAAAGAACAATAGACAACTTAGTAATGGAAGCAATCCAAGAGAAGTGCATCCTAGATACAACTGAAAAAATAGAATATCCTCCCATAGCATTATCTATTGGAGAAAAAAGATTTACTACTAAAGATGGCGTAAAAACATATCCTATCCCTATAGGTACTTATGGTAACTTTAGTTTTGTACAAGCACCACCAAAGACAAAAAAAACATTCTTCGTTTCACTACTAGCCTCTGTATACTTATCAGGCTCTAATAAATTTGGGGGAGATTTAAAAGGACATAGAGATGACAGATGCTTATTACACTTTGATACTGAGCAAGGTAAATGGCATTGCCAAAAAGTATTCAGAAGAGTGCTTGATATGAATGGTACAGAACAAGATAAAAATTACCACACTTTTACATTAAGGACAATAGGATATAAAACAAGACTTGAATTTATAGAATATTGGTTAAGAGAAAGAGTAGAAGGAGGTAAGGCTGGGGTTGTAATTATAGATGGTGTAGCAGATTTAATAAGTGATGTAAACAACCTAGAAGAAAGTAATAGTGTAATACAGAAGTTGATGGAGTGGACTACAAGGTTTAACTGCCACATAGTAACCATTATACATTCTAATTATGGTTCTTCTAAACCAACAGGACACTTAGGTAGCTTGCTAGAAAAAAAAGCAGAAACACAAATTGAGTTAGAAAAAAATACTGTTCATCATGAACACATAACGGTTAGATGCAGAAGAAGTAGAGGTTTTCCTTTTGAAACATTTAGCTTTAAAGTAAATGAATATGGTTATCCTATCATAGTAGGCAACCTATATAATCATTTAGAGGGGGTAGACTTAAAACACAAAAAATTAGATTTTGATTAAGGTAACTTGTCCTTTATATATTACTTTACCAAGAGTCAAAAGTAAGGACAAAAAGATTTTTATAAACCTAAATACATATAGAAATTTATATCATTATACTAATAATGAGGTTAAAAAAAAGTATTTAGAAATAGTAAAAATACAATTAGAAGGAGTCATAATAGACACACCTGTAGAAGTAACATACAAAGTGTACAAAGCATCAAGAAGAAAGTTAGATAAGATGAACGTAATCAGTATCACATCTAAATATTTAATGGATGCTATAACACAGCTAGAATGCTGGGAAGATGACAATGATGATTTTATAAAAACAGAAACAATAATGCCGACAGAATTAGACAGAGAGAATCCGAGAGTTGAAGTTTTTATAAAAAGTATATGAATGTATTAGAAAAGGTGGCTAGGAATCACACTTTATGGTTGAAGATGGTTCTTAATATGGGGTGTAACCCTAGTATGGCAGAAGATATTGTCCAGCAGATGTATCTGCGAATAGACAGATTAGTCAAGGAAGGAAAGAATGTGATGTATGATGACGAGTCTGCAAATAGATTTTATATCTATTTAACATTGAAGTCTATGTATATAGATTACAAGAGGACAAGAGGCAAGTATACGTTCTTTGAGATAATGGATAATGATGAAGTAGATGCTCTAACTGAAACTCCAGCTTATTATGCTGGTATGGATATGGAAGAGCAAGAAGCATTTACTAAGATTTATAATAGAATACTAGATGAGATAAACACTTGGGATTTCTATAATAAGAATTTATGTATTGCTTATTTCACTACAGGTTTATCATTAGATAAGCTTGTAAAGGAATTAGGCATAGGAAGGTCTAGCATCTACAATACAATAAGAAACCACAGAGAGATTATACAAGAGAAGTTTAGTGAGGATGTAGAAGATTTTTATAATAAAGATTACGATAAAATATAATACTATGAAAGAACCTAAAGACAAACGTACCAAAGAGTACAAAGAATGGAAGAAGAAGTTTAACAAGGAGAACACACTCGGACTAGGAGATTTAGTTGAGAAGGTTACTGAAGCTACAGGAATTAAGAAAGCAGTTAAGTTTATTGCTGGTGAGGATTGTGGTTGTGATGAACGAAAGGAGAAGATGAATGCAATTCCTATTCTTAAAAGAAGGAATGTAAACTGTTTAACACAAGAGGAGTATACTTATTTATCTGACTGGTTTAATAAGAAGGCTAATGTGATTAGACAAGATGACCAAAACAGATTACTAAAGATATACAACAGAGTATTTAATCAGCAAAAGCAAAGAACAAGTTGTGGTTCTTGTATTAAAACAATGACAGATGAATTAAAGATATTGTTTAACCAATACGATTAAGATGAAAGATTTTAGACCAAGACTAAAAGGGAATAAGCTTAAGGCATTTCTTAATGTAACTAAAAGAGAAACAAGAGTTTTAGTTATAGGAGATTTGCATGAGCCTTTTTGCTTAGATAAATACTTAAACTTCTGCAAAGACATATACTCTAAGTATAATTGTAACAAAGTTATATTTATAGGTGATGTAATAGACAATCATTATTCAAGTTATCATGAAACAAATGCTGATGGTTTAGGTGGAGGAGATGAGTTAGATATAGCTATAGATAGAATAGCTAGATGGTATAAAGTATTTCCTAAAGCAGATGTAATCATTGGTAATCATGATAGGATTATAGCAAGGAAAGCACAGACAGGAGGCATACCTAGTAAATGGATAAGAGACTATTCTGATGTACTAAACACTCCTAACTGGAATTTTATAGAAAGATTAGTTGTGGACAATGTACAGTATTTACATGGAGAAGGAGGAACGGCTAGAACAAAAGCTAAAGGAGATATGATGTCTACAGTACAAGGACACTTGCACACACAATGTTATAGTGAATGGTGTGTTGGTGCTAAGTTTAAAGTATTTGCTACACAAGTAGGTTGTGGTATAGACCATGAGAAGTATGCGTTTGCTTATGCTAAAGCAGGAAAGAAACCAGCAATAGGTTGTGCAGTAGTATTTGGAGGACATACAGTTGTTAATGAATTAATGGATTTATGAAACTAAAAGATAAGAAACATACAATAGCTCAAAGAATGGGTAGGATGGAAAAGGTACTTACTCAGTTATATCTAACCAATGTAAACTTTGGTGAGCGAATAAAGAAGATGGAAGAAATATTATTTAAAGAAGAAACAGATGAGTGATAGTAGAAAAGCATACGAGGAAGAGTTTGGTAGTCTACCAACTAATAGTCAAGAGAGAAAAAGGATTCCTATTTATACTGGAGTCATTAAATACTTTCCTGATGCTATAGCAGAATTAGCTAGGGTATCTTTAACAGGAAACGACCAGCATCATCCTGATAAGCCTTTACATTGGGATAGGCAGAAGAGTACAGATGAGTTAGATTCTTTAGCTAGACATCTAGTAGAAGCTGGTAAGATAGACACAGACGGTATTCGTCATAGTGCAAAGGTTGCATGGCGTGCTATGGCTAACCTACAAAAAGAATTAGAGAACTCTAACGAAAGAGACGAGCAATGGTATATAGACCAGTACAATAGAAACAGAGATGAAAGTGACCAAAGAAAGATATGACTCTTGTGCTAAAGATGGAGACTATTATGAGTCTTTGTTTAAGAAGAAGGTTATGTCTAATGGTCATGACTGGAAGATGTCCTCAACAGAGGATGATTGGTATAAACATATAGATTGTTATGTGGATGGATATGGTGTAGATGTCAAAGGCAATAGACATTTAGATACTATATGGTTAGAGTATACAAATGTTAATGGTAATAAAGGTTGGTTAAGAGGTGAGGCTTATTATATAGCTATGCACATAAAAGAGTTAGATTGTTTTAGCATATATAAAAGAAGTGATTTACTTAAGTTTGTCTTTAACAATGTAGGTGGAGACACGACAGATAAAAGAAACTATTTAATGTATTATAACAGAGAGAGGTGGGGAAAGAAAGACAAGGTAGTTAAGGTTAAATATAACCACATAAAACATTTAGAGTTAAAAAAGTTGTGATATATAAATATTTATTATATATTGCAGTTATTAACAATAAAGATAATAAACAATGAGAGAAATAAGAATTAGTTATAGTGGAGTTACATTAGATATTAAAGGTCAGTATTACGAAGGATGTAATGCTACTTATATGTACCCAGCAGACCCTACTGAATTTCAGTCTACATCTATTGTATGTGGAGACCAAGACATTACAGACTTGTTAGACGGAGATACAATAACAGAAATAGAAAACATTGCTGCTCAACAGATTCAAGACGAAGAAGAGTATCATGATAGTTTTATATAATAAACATAAAAACAAATAAAAATGCCAATATTTAACGAAACATTTGAAACATTTAGGATTCAAGAAAGAGCCAAAGAACGCAACAAAGCTATAGCTCTTTTGTGTAAAGAAGGATATACCGTCTTTGATACGGAAGGAAACATACTGAACAAGTCAAGCAATACATATAAATAATACATGACGGTCTTATTTGATGCAGATAGTTTGGTGTGGGCTTCATGCTTTAGAGCTGATGGTGATTTAGAACAAGCAAAGAAAGAGTATGATGATTCTTTTGATAACATTTTAACAAACTTATATGGTCGTTATGATATTGATTCAGTTATTACTTTTAATAATAGTAGTGGAAATTTTAGAAAACTATTAGACAATAACTACAAGGCTAATAGAAAAGGAAGTGAGCTTCCTTTAATATTACAGGAGATACATAATTATGTTACAGAAAAATATAATGGTATCAAAGCTTGTGGTGTTGAGACAGATGACTTAGTTGCTAGATACTGGAATCATATAGCTAAAGAAGAAGGCAGAGACAATGTAATCATCTTAGCATTAGATAAAGATTATATGCAACTACCAGCTTTAATATACAACTATCATTACAATCATCAATGTATGTATGATGTGTCAGAGGTAGAAGCTTTAAACAATTTCTACACACAAATGATTGTAGGCGATACAATAGACAACGTAAACTATTGTAAAGGTTATGGTAAGAAGTATGCAGAGAAGTTGTTTGCAGAATGTACAACTCATTATCAATTTACTAAAAAAGTATATGGGTTGTTTAAAAAAATATATAAACAGAAAGCAAAATTAAAATATATACAATGTTATAATTTACTTAGACTAAGAACATAATGAAAGATGATTTATCTAGTTCTAAGATTGCAGAGTACTTTGCTTTGACAACCTATGAGCTAGAGAAGGGAACAAGTGTTGATGAGATAAACATTATCTTAAAACAATACGAGGAGTTGGAGATGTATTTAGAATGTGCAGGCATATATAATGCGTTAGAAGTTTATAAGTTTAATTTATCAGTTGAATTGGCAAAACTTGTAAGTAGAGATAAAATAAAGAATAATATAAAATTTATAGAGGATGATAGAAAAAATAAGAAAGGAAGTTGAACAAGCAACTATGCAAGACTTGTCTACCAGAAGAAGACAAAGAGAATTAGTTTATGCAAGAGCTATATATTTTAAGTTGTGTAAAGAGAAAACAACTTTAACATTACAGCAGATAGCAGACACACTTGGTGTGAACCATGCTACAGTTCTCCACGCTATTAAGAATGTATTTCCAGAGATGGTAGCACATGAGCCATTGTATAAAGAAATCTATGAAAGTATTAGAGACCAAGAAGACTTAGCATACTTAAAGGAAAACTATAATGCTTTAAGAAAACAATATGATAAGTTGTTAAAGGTAAAAACATTTGATGAACATACAGAGCTGGTTGACATTGTAAGGGAAGTTCCTAAACAACATATAGAAACTGCAAAGGTTAGAGTAAAGGCAATGGTTGATATGATTAAGACCTATGCGTAAGATAAAAGTATTAAATCCAGATGCAGTTCAATGGTGTATTGCTAATGATTTTATTATCTATCCAGTAACAAAAGACAATAGTACTTACAATATAGTTGTAGAGAAAGGAAACAAGCGAGCTATCATACAAGAAAAGTATAACAAGAAGACTGTACAAGAAGGCATTGCAGATGTTTACTTAAAGCTTTACAAAAAACATAATACAAAATAATCGTTATCATTATATGTCAAGAGCAAAGAAGAACAAGTCTCAGGAAATTAAGAGAACAGACGGAAGAAAGAACAACAAAAGACTTGAACCTAAGCCAATATCTACAATAAAGAAGCTAGTACCTGCAAGGCAAAATAAAGCCAAGAGAGACCGTATCTCTTCTTATGCGACCAATGCTATGAAAGAAGTGTTTGGAAGCGAGAAAGAGGCGTTTAAGCACCTTGCTGAGCTTGGCAAGAAGAACTTTACTCACATGAAACTGTTAATGGAGTATGCTTATGGTAAACCATCAGATAGTATAAATGATAGTAATAATAGTAAGAAGGTTCAAGTACCTGTAATCAACTTCTTTAACAACAAGGAGTCTCAAATACAAGATGATGTTATAGATATAACACCAGAAGATGAACAGTAACATAAATCTACATACAAAGTATATACCTTTGTTTCAATCTAACAGTAGATACTTTATAATTACAGGAGGTAGAGGTAGTGGTAAGAGTTTTGGAGCTGCTCTGTTTCTACTGAACCTAACCTATGAGCATGGACATAAGATTCTATTTACTAGGTATACTTTAACATCAGCCAACACTTCTATTATACCTGAGTTCATTGAGAAGATAGACTTGATGGATGTTCATAGTGATTTTAGAATTACTAAGGATGAGATAATAAACTTAAAAACAAACAGTTCTATAATGTTTAAGGGTATAAGAACCTCATCAGGTAATCAAACTGCAGCTCTTAAATCTTTAAATGGTGTAACTACATTCGTTGTAGATGAAGCTGAAGAGCTTTTAGAAGAGGATGTGTTTAACAAGATTGACTTCTCTATTCGTACACAAGGGAAACAAAACAGATGCATCTTAATATTAAACCCAGCTACAAAAGAGCATTGGATATATCAGAGATTCTTTTTATATAAAAATATTCAAGGGGGTTACAATGGTGTTACAAATGATGTTACATACATTCATACAACTTATGAAGACAACAAGAAGAACTTATCCGAATCATTTATTAGTCAGATAATGGATATGAAACGTAGAACTCCTTCTAAGTTTGAGCATATTATTTTAGGAGGTTGGATGGAGAAAGCTGAAGGAACAATAATTAGAAACTGGAAGCTTGGTGAGTTTGCACAAACAGAATTAACTTGCTATGGGCAGGATTTTGGGTTCTCTATGGACATGACAACGCTTGTAAAGGTCTCTGTTGATAGAGATGTACGTAAAGTCTATGTAAAAGAGATATTCGGTAAAACAGCACTTTCTACGTCAGATATAGCATTTATGAATAGGAAGGAATGTGGAGCAGATTTGATAATCTGTGATAGCTCTGAACCTAGATTGATAAAAGAATTAAGAAACACAGGATTAAACATAAGACCAACCATAAAGAAGAAGGGTAGTATCTTATCAGGTATTGCTTTGATGCAAGACTATGAGATAATAGTAGAAAGAAACTCACACAATATAATTAGAGAGTTTAATAATTATGTCTGGCACGAGAGAGGTCAGAAACCAATAGACAAATACAATCACTTTGTAGATGCAATCAGATATTCCTTACAATATTTAGTTCAAGGAGTAAATTCTGGAAAATATGTTATTCGATAATTTGTTTAACATGAACCTTTAACATGAAGGGTCGATTGTTTAACATGGAGGTGTTTAACATGAGGGCTGTTTAAGATGGGGGCTTGTTTAACATTATTCCCCCACTTTCCTTATTTAGAATCATTCTAAATAGTGTGTGATAAGATTTACACAATTTTAGCCAGAAAAAAAGCCAGTAACAAAATCAAATATATTTTTGTAGTGTTAAATTATTTTTGTATGGGCTTAAAATAAGGCGTTTTAACGGCTTTTAGGCTCTCGCTAGTATATAGATATTAAAAACCTAAGAAAGTTTATTAAACGAAATTCACCAGAGAACAGAACACCCCTAAACATTTTAAATGTTAAAGTTTTCTTAATGTTTATTGGTTATTAACAAAATTGTTTAT
>JAAHTG010001015.1_pt1 | contig 21041 bp, 19 predicted proteins | sample 6116081 | NCBI WGS metagenome assembly JAAHTG01 (sample SAMN13939989, study PRJNA603662) | sponge metagenome | isolation source: marine sponge | host: Mycale hentscheli | place: New Zealand | collected 2005 | reverse complement strand
TGATTCATCCCATGGGCATAGCCGTGGGTCTTCTCAAGGAACACAGATAAACAAAAAATATCGGCTATATGTGACTCGGCAGATATATAAGGAGGTCTAATGTTATTTACAAATAAGTGTTCTAGTAATATATGATCAAAACCTTCAAGATCTATTTTCAAATAGTAAGGTTCACCATAAAAATCAATTAATTCCATAATATTAAGAGATGGAACCAATATTTTTTTGTAATTTTTTGATTGGTCTTCTGCCGGTGGAATAATAGTTGAACATGGATGACTTTTTTCACATAAATAAAAAGGGATTGAATCAGATGATTGGTTTATGGTTAATGCACAATTTTCAACAAACAATTTTCCTTTTGCAATTTCATCTGAAAAATTTTTTTCTATTTCTTTTGCTAAAATTGGATTTGCTTCTACAGCAACAACCACATCAGCTTTCTTTAAATAATATTTGAGATTTTGTCCATTATTGGCACCTAAATCATAAATTATCTTCTGTTTAGAGTCTGACATAATAAAAAATTCTAGTAGTAAGCAATATATAGTAACCATTTGGGAGATTTTATGATAAACACAAGCATCGTAGCTTATGCGTTTTATCGATATCCAATACAATTGTTCTCAAATAGTTATTTTTTCGTAAAAAAGACCTCAAATGATTTCGATAAAGAGATAAAACTAACTTCTATTTTGGATAAGAAAACAGTTAGATAATAAGCTGAATATAGCACACAATCACATTGACGACTAGCCCATCTTTAATTTAGATTATTTATTTTGTATTGCAACTTTTTCTGCCCAAAATTTCACCAGTAAATTTAAAATCTATATCAGTCAATGATCAAGTTGTTTAATATACTTATTGTTGAAACATTGTATTATGGCATTTTTTAAACTCATGAGGTATAACACTAGCACAAATTGATTTAAATTAAAAAATATGAAATACAAGTTTTTAACTAATTTATGAAGATTAAAATTATTGAATTTAACAGGCTTTTAAAATTGTATATTATTAATCTTTTTGAATATATAAATATTTTAAATAATTAAAATTATTGCTTAAAAATATGATTACACACAAACTCAATTGGCAAAAAAATAAACTTAAATCACTTTCGAGTATTCTTCTAATATGTGGCTTAATTATAACCGTAGGATTTATGATAGCTGCATTTTATGCACCTTTATTACAAGATATGAATATACTAAAAGATCCCTTAGATTCTTTAAGTAATCCTATTCATAATCCTCCCAGTTTAGAATATTTATTCGGTACAAGTAGTCAAGGATATGATGTTTTTTCTCGAACCATTTTTGGTTCTCAAGCAGCATTAAAAGTTGTTTTTTTAGCTACTATTTTAAGTTTAGTTATTGGTGTTCCTTTAGGTTTAATTAGTGGTTATTTCGGAGGAAAAACCGATAAAATTCTCTTATTTTTAATGGATACTGTTTACACTTTACCAGGATTATTATTATCAGTAACATTGGCTTTTGTAGTAGGTAGAGGTGTTTTAAATGCAGCTTTAGCTTTATCAATTTCTTATGTCCCTCAATATTATCGAGTAGTGAGAAATCACACAACGAGCGTTAAAACAGAATTATTTATTGAAGCGGCACAAGCGATGGGAGCTTCTCCTCGTCGGATTTTATCGAAGTATCTTTTCTCGAATGTGATTCAAAGTGTACCTGTTTTATTTACTCTCAATGCGGCAGATGCAATTTTAATCTTAGGTGGCTTAGGTTTTTTAGGTTTAGGATTACCTGAAGATGTGCCAGAATGGGGACATGATTTAAAAATAGCCTTGGATGCTTTACCCACTGGTATTTGGTGGACTGCTTTATTTCCCGGTTTAGCAATGACAAGTATGGTGACAGGATTATCTTTATTGGGAGAAGGTTTAAGTGAATGGTTTACCCCGAATCATACGTCTTAATCTGTATCACCACAAAATTAAAATTTGAGAATGAGTAAAATGACAAAATAGTGAATCAGATAAACGATAATCAAAAAACTAATCAAACTCCTTCTGTGCCTCCGGGTAGTTTTGGTTTACCTTGGATTGGAGAAACTATTGATTTTCTAACAGATGCTAATTTTGCCGACAAAAGAGAAGCAAAGTATGGTTCTGTTTTTAAAACCAATATTATTGGCAAACCAACGGTGGTAATGTGTGGTGCCGAAGCAAATCAGTTTATACTGCAAACTCATTTCGATAATTTTTCTTGGCGAGAAGGATGGCCACAAAATTTTAGAGAGTTATTGGGAGAATCTTTATTTTTACAGGATGGGGCAGAGCATCAAAAAAATCGTCGTCTGTTAATGCCTGCTTTTCATGGTACGGCTCTCAATAATTATTTTGCCACGATGATGGAGATAATCGATCGCTATCTAGACAAATGGTCAAAAATGGATAATCTAACAATGTTATCCGAAATGAAAAAAATGACTTTTGAGATAGCAAGTGTTTTACTCTTAGGAAGTGATATGGGTAATGATGACCAAATTACCGAATTATCCAAAAACTTTAGTGATTTAACTGCGGGTTTATTTGCCCTACCAATTAAATTACCTTGGACAACTTATAGCAAAGCTGTACGAGGCAGAGATTTTTTACTTAAACATATTGAAACAGAAATTATCTCTAGACGGAAGAATCCTCAACAAGATGCACTCAGTTTATTAATTCAGACTCAAGATGAAGAAGGTGATAGTCTTGACGAGGCACAAATAAAAGTACAAGCTTTATTGATGTTATTTGCTGGTCATGAAACGACAACATCGATGCTTACTTGTTTGTTTATGGCATTAGCCCAACATCCTGATATTTTAAACCAAGCTCGACTCGAACAAGAAGGTTTAAGCTCTGAAGATAATTTTAACTTAGAACAGATCAAAAAAATGACCTATCTCGATCGCATATTAAAAGAAGTCGAGAGATTATATCCTCCAGTGCCAAGAGGTTTTAGAGGTGTGGTCAAACCCTTTGTCTTCAAGGGTTATTCCGTACCCAAAGGATGGCAGGTTTTATATAGAATTGAGAAAACCCATAAAGATAAAAATATTTATTCACAACCAGAAATTTTTGATCCTGAACGTTTTAGCCCAGAAAGAGCAGAGCATAAAAAGGTTGACTATAGTTTAGTTGGCTTTGGGGGAGGTTCTCGCTTTTGTCTTGGTTATGCCTTTGCACAATTGGAAATGAAGATTTTTGCCACTAAATTGTTAAGAGGTTTTGAATGGGAATTAGAACCCAATCAAGATTTATCATTAAAGCTTATTCCATCTTGACATCCTCGCTCAGGTTTAAAAATGAAATTCAATTATAAGCCTTGCACTCACAAAGCAATAAACAAAACTTTATCATAATATGCTAAATCAAATTAACAGTCTTTTTACAAAAATAATTAGATAAATCAACATATTATTTAAACCAAAAAATAATTATTACCGATATTAAAAATGGAAAATTTTGAAGAAATAAAAATTAGATTAAAGAAAAAATGGTTGCAATATTATAAACATAATAGAACGTGGATTAATAAATACTGTAAAGAAAATTGTTATGTCTCTGTTAAAGGTTCTTTGGAAGGAGAAACTTGGAGTACAGGAGATCGGACTTGGGAAGATCCATCTTATTCAGAGGTTCATCCTCCCAGCGAACTAATTCTGGGGGCAATAACGGCTTTAGAACCTTTACTTGCTCAATATTGGTTAACTGCTTTTGTTGATTTATATGCTAATAAAGAGAAGATAATTGTTGCTTTAGGATTAAATTTTGATCCTGAATTAGAACTAAAAAAAATGGAACAAAAAACATGGGATAATGATCAATTAGTTTTAGAACCTGAAATTTTAATGCAAGATGATGATAATGAAAAACATTTTTTATCTACTAACAATTAAATGCAATATAGCAATCTCCGTATCAATGAGGTACAAATAGCTCAGATACAATCCCCCAAGTTTGAGGGACTTGCAAGTCAAAACTTTACCTCATAACTATGAGAAATGCTATATAGTGATTATCACAATGGTTAGAAAAAAAAGCGATCGCAACAAAATTGTATTTTATATTTAAAAATAGTTAAGGAAAATCAGTTTTTTTTCAATATATGTTCATGAGTCAAAATTTTTCTTTTGATTTTTGACTTTGACCAGTATATTATCAAAGTGATATTCATTGGCATCATTATCAATTATGGACAGTAATTCTCGATCGCTCAATTATTTAATAAATCCTTCTGGTTGGTCATTATTTATCTTTTTAGGTCTAAGTTTAACCATTGTTGCGTATATGTTGCTAGATATCCCAAGTCTGGGTCATCTATTACTTTCAGCTATTGCTAGTGGAGCTTTAGGTTATATTGTGGTACCGATGTTACGAAAAATAAAAGCATCCCAAGTAATTCAAAAAGATGGACTTCAAAGTCATTTAAAGAAAGCTGGAACTCCTACCATGGGAGGAATTTTTTTCATCCCGACAGCTGTCATCATTGGCGTAATTGCTGGTGGTTTTTCTGCCAATGTCATCGCTGTTGCGTTAGTTACCCTTGGCTATAGTTTTATCGGCTGGGTAGATGACTGGCAAATATTACGAAAAAAAACCAATTTAGGTTTAACTCCTAAGCAAAAATTAATTTTACAAGTCGGCTTTGCTTTACTTTTTTCACTATGGATGTTTTTTACTCAACCTAGTTCTATCACTGATATCAATTTACCTTTTAATTTGGTCTTACCCTTGGGTTTTCTGTTTTGGTTTTTAGTGGTTTTTGTGATGGTAGCAGAAAGTAATGCGACTAATTTAACTGATGGTGTTGATGGACTAGCTGGTGGTACTAGTGCGATCGCATTTTTGGGTTTAGGTATTTTAGTTAGTAATAGTCATCCTGACTTACTCGCCTTTTGTTTAGCGATTAGCGGAGGTTGTTGGGGTTTTGTACTTCATAATCGCAACAAAGCATCTGTATTTATGGGAGATACAGGTTCATTGGCATTAGGTGCAGGTTTAGCCGCAGTGGGTATTCTTAGTCAAAATTTATGGGCTTTATTTATCATCAGTCTATTATTCTTTTTAGAATCTTTATCAGTTATAGCTCAGGTACTATATTATAAAGCGACAAAAGATGCTGAGGGTAAAGGTAAAAGACTTTTGAAAATGGCTCCAATTCATCATCATTTAGAATTAAGCGGTTGGAGTGAAACCCAAATCGTGGGAGTATTTTATGTAGTAAGTATTATTCTGATTTTCTCTACCATCATTAGATAAAATCTGCTAGTAATCTGTCAAGTTTGAAATGATAGATTATAGTAAGCAGGGAAGAACAGAGAAAAGGAGCTGGGAGAGAAAGTGTTTTATTAGAGTTTTGAATATGACTGCTTATCCCTCAAAACAAAATTGATGCTCTGCTAGATAGGGGTTGCTCAAATATTAATTGTTAATTACTAAATACTCACATTATCGATAAATAAATTGATTATCTTCTGATAATTGAGTATAAAATAAGCACAACAAGTCTTTATCTTGAGGATTACCCCGAGATGCACCAGTCAAACCCATGGCAATGACAATACCACAGTGACCATTAAATTGAGTAAGAACTTCATCTTTCCATAATTCGATTACTTCTAGGGGAGATTCAATATACTCATTGTGGGGAAATTGAGCAAAAAGGTGAAAGTTACCTTCTCCTGTTTGGAAAATACCTAAATCATAGTCTATATCTTCGATCGCATTATTGACCATAGCAAAAGCAATATTTTTGATCCCTTGTTTTTCTTGTAATTGATTCATCAAAATATAAGCTTTAGGGCGAGTAGTTTGTAAAATAACTACGGGAAACTCCTGTTTTTTAACTTGTTTCTTAATCTGATTTGTGACAAAAGAAGATAGTTCGACATGAGAGCTTTGCTCTAAAGATAAAAATTGATTATTTGTGAGAGTTTTAAAAGAAATTAATGTCCCTTCAGGTATTAATTTATTATCAATTAAATAATCCATGGATTCTTTGTCATCATCATCCTCATCTTCCATTCCTTCATCCCACATTTTTTCCAAATCTTCCGTAAATTCGGGCATGGTTGTGAGTTTAATTTTGAGGAAAGATTTGCTTAATGGTATTTTAAATTTATATTCTCTTTCTATGGGTTCTTCTGCATCTTCTAGCAATAAATTACGATCGCATTCTTCCATAAAGCGAGCCAAAGCTTTTAAGGCAATATAAATAGGTAAAACTTCTTCTTCTTCTTTAAGTGATCGAATACCTTCATAAGGATGAATACTACCAAATATAGGTTTAACTTGGCTATGATCTTTTTGATGATAAGTCAAAGATAAATCTTCATCTTCATCCCCCGAAAAATTAAGAAACCAACAATCTTGTTGCAAAAAAGCGGCTTCCAATTGGTCTTCTTCTGGAGAATCACCCAAATCCAAAATTGTTTGACGAAAATTTGTTAAAGATTCAAGCGATCGATATAATATCACACCAAACTCTTGTCCTAACATACCCATGACGCAAATATAAAGATTCTCTATCCCCCAACGATTAATTTCCACTTTGAGAATTTCCTCTTCAGAAATAAGATCCCAAGGTTGATTTTCCCAAATGGAATCTAAAGCAATTTTTTCGATGGCAGACAATAAATCCGAACCAATGTGGCTTGTCTTAGAAGGTTGAAGATTGTGAAAATTCCGCCACAATTCATCAATCAATGGTAATTCGGGTTGATAGTCAACTTTTATTTCTAAATCTTGTAAAACACCTCTTAATAAAAATTGCAACTCCCTATCTTTAACAATTATTTTATGAGGACGGGCAGGAGTAGCAGGATTTTGAGGATTTTCGATCGCTTTTAATAAAGAACGAACCATCGCCTCTTTACCCATACTTTCCCTCACAATATCCATCGATCTCACAAAACCATCAGAACCATCTAACCAAATAATACAATCACTATTTTCCGCCATTTCTGGTTCCATATTCTCCATAATGCCCAGAACAGATATACGATCTCCCTCCCAAACATGAGGAATTTGAGGCAAACGCTGTAATCGATTTTTCGTACTGATAGGTAAGGATGTCACAGTTGATAGTTAAATTGTTAATTGTTAATTGATAATTGACTCAGATTCCTCACATCAGAGATTGTAAACTCAATTTCGATCACTAAAAATTAATCAAAAAATGAAGATACAAACCTGATCAATAAAAGCTAACAGAAGAAGCTATTGAGTACTTTTCGTCATGGAAAAAGATTTGATTTCGTCTTTACTGAGTAAAATACCATATTCAATACCCTCTACAACAGCTTGATAAGAAGCATCGATAATATTAGAAGAAACTCCCACGGTAGTCCATCGCTGTTCTCCATTACTCGATTCAATCAAAACTCTTGTACTTGCTTGGGTGCCATCAGTACCATCGAGAATCCTTACCTTATAATCTGTTAAATAAAATTGGGCTATTTGAGGATAAAATTGCACCAATGCTTTGCGTAATGCTTTATCTAGAGCCGAAACAGGGCCATTTCCTTCGGCAACTTCTAACAATTCTCGATCATCAACTACTACTTTAATCGTTGCTAAGGCATTCGCCTCAGGCATTTGTCCTGCTGATAAAATATCACAATGAACTTGAAATCCTTTAATAGTAAATAAAAGTTGACGTTGATTTAAAGCCGAGAGCATTAATAATTCAAAACTTGCTTCTGCTGCTTCAAATTGATAACCTTGGTGTTCTAAAGTCTTCAATCTCTCTAAAATTTCTCGACAAGTAGGATCACTTTTATCTAAGTCAAGACCTAAAGTTTTTGCCTTCGCAATCACATTACTCAACCCTGATTGATCAGAAACCACAATTCTTCTTTCATTACCAATCACTTCTGGGACGATATGTTCATAAGTCATGGGATTACGAGCCACTGCGGAGACATGAATTCCTCCTTTGTGAGCAAAAGCAGAACGCCCGACAAATGGTGCATGATCATCAGGAGCCAAATTAACCATTTCACTGATAAAACGACTATTGGGTGTCAATTGAGTCAACTGCTTAGCTTCTAAACAATTATATCCCAGTTTTAATTGTAGATTCGGAATTAAAGTACAAAGATTAGCATTTCCACATCTTTCCCCATAACCATTTATGGTTCCTTGTACCATACTGATACCCGATAAAACTCCTGCGATCGCATTAGCTACAGCCGTTCCACTATCGTTATGAGTATGAATACCCAATTTGGGACTATCAGCTAGATCCAAATCAAGACCTAAACGAGCAATCACTTGTTCAACAATCGTGGTGATTTGATGGGGTAAAGTCCCTCCATTGGTATCACAAAAAACTAACCATTTTGCACCGCCTTTAATAGCTGCTTGTAGAGTTAAAAGAGCATATTCAGGGTTGGCAAGATAACCGTCAAACCAATGTTCCGCATCGTAGATGACATTGCGACCTTGAGATATTAAATATTCGATCGTCTCTTGTATCATCAATAAATTTTCATCTAGAGAAGTCTTTAGGCCTTCTATAACGTGTAAATCCCATGATTTGCCAAAAATTGTCACCCAATGAGTATTCGCCGCTAAAATGGCTTTCAGCATCGGATCAGCCTCTGCTCGTTTATGGGGACGACGGGTAGAGCAAAAAGCGACGACTTGTGCTTGCTTGAGAGGAGTTTCTTTGAGTTGCCAAAAAAATTGGACATCCTTGGGATTCGCACCAGGCCAACCACCTTCAATAAAAGGGATACCCATTTCATCTAATTTTTGGACAATCTTTAATTTATCTGTCAGTGATAAAGAAATACCTTCTCTTTGGGCTCCATCTCTCAAAGTGGTATCATATAACCAAATTTTTTTATCGCTCATGGCTATTTATATGTTGCTCTGTATTGTTAACTGAGATATCTTTGGCTTCGCTACTATTTTTTTATCTTAACTGAAAAAGCAAGTAATACTTTTGGGAAAATATCTTTGTAGTCAGTATGATAAATCTAAGTCAAAAGGGCAAAGGGCAAAGGGCAAAGGTAATTTTTGAAAATAGCACCGTTACTACCATCAAAAATATTCACGCCGATCAAGGCGAGGTTTTAAACCCTCGATTTTTTGATAATTTAATCTAAGTATATAACCTACCCCGATTCTACGGAAAATATAGATGCTTTCGTCAAACAGATATTCTACGGTTATTCTAGCCAACTGACACGTAAAAATGAAATTACTTCATATATCATTACAATGAGCGATTCAGCTCATCGTTTCATAAATAATCCCATTCTGACAAAACTTTTTGCGATCGCATTTTCTTAATCTTAATTTATCAATAAGTAATTCCAAACTTAACTTGATCCTTATTTTATATCTGCTCAAAATGAAAATTGTTATCTAGATCATTTTCGTTAGAATTGGAATTGAATAAGAAATATTGCCCATAATTTTATGACAACTAATTCCTCTAATAATCATTCCCATAGTCATCTAAAACATGGAAATAAAGATAATCATGGTCATAGTCACAGTGAAGAATCACAACGTAAACTAATTAACCGTTTATCTCGAATTGAAGGACATGTAAGAGGAATTAAAACCATGATTAATGAAGGGAGAGACTGTCCTGAAGTTTTAATTCAAATAGCAGCAATTCGTGGTGCATTAGATCGTGTCGCAAGGTTAATCTTAGACGAGCATCTCAGTGAATGTATCACCCGTGCTTCTGTTGAGGGTAGTATTGAAGATGAGATAGCAGCATTAAAATCAGCTTTAGATCGTTTTTTACCATCCTAATATTCATTAATAATTATATATTTCTGATAGATAACATCAACATAGAAATTGGATTATAATTATGACTACATAAGTTATTTATTAGTTCAGGTTGATAAGTTGTATGCAATACCTGTTCTGATGTCACAGTTCACAGTTCTAAGTTCGATTTATTTTTTTATTTTATGAATAAAGTTGTAGTTGGATTGTCGGGCGGAGTCGATAGTTCGGTTGCGGCGGCAAGTTTGCATTCTCAAGGGTACCATGTTGAAGGCCTAACTCTTTGGTTGATGAAAGGAAAAGGACAATGTTGTTCCGAAGGTATGGTAGATGCCGCTTTCATTTGTGAGCAGTTAAATATTCCCCATCACGTCGTTGATACTCGTGAGTTATTCCAAACTCATATTGTTGATTATTTGGTTTCTGGCTACGAAGCAGGTATTACCCCTTTGCCTTGTTCTCAATGCAATCGTACGGTTAAGTTTCCTCCCATGTTGAAATATGCTCAAGAAACTTTGGGTATAGATAAAATTGCCACAGGTCATTACGCTAGAGTTCAATATAATGAGCAAAGCGATCGCTACGAATTATTACAAGCCGTAGACAAAAATAAAGATCAATCTTATTTCCTTTATGATTTAACCCAAGAATTATTGTCCCATCTTATTTTTCCCTTGGGAAATCAAACCAAAACTCAAACGAGGGAAATGGCAACTCAATTTAAGTTGAAAACTGCTGATAAACCCGAAAGTCAAGACTTATGTTTGATCGAATCTCATGGTTCCATGGCGGACTTTTTCAATAAATATATTCAACCTAAACAAGGGCAAATAGTTGACTTGGATGGCAATGTATTGGGAGAACATGAAGGTATTCATCATTATACTATTGGACAAAGAAAAGGTTTAGGCGTTGCTTATTCAGAACCTTTGTATGTAGTCAAATTAGACCCTGTCATGAATAAAGTGATAGTTGCGACTAGAGATAAAGGCGGTGAAAGTGAATGTGTTGTATCTCGGATGAATTGGGTATCTATTGCTGAACCTCACAATCCTATCCAAGCAGAAGTAAAAATTAGATATCGCTCAACACCTCAAACTGTAAATGTTGTGCCTTTAGGAGATCAAAAAGTCAAATTAGTGTTTAATGAACCTCAATTTGGTATTACCCCTGGACAAGGGGCAGTACTCTATCACGGTGAATTACTATTAGCTGGTGGAATTATCGATCGATAATTTATAAATATGTAAGTACTTCCATCGATTTATTTACATATAGCAATTCGGGTGTAAATGAGGTACAAATAGCTCAGATAAAGCCTCTTAAATCCCCCAAGATTGAGAGTCCAAACTGTACCTCATAATTATGAGAAACGCTATACTTGTCTGTAGTACAAAAAATCTTATTGCAAAATCATGATAATTGACTCAAAAAAGATAACCATCAATTGTTAATTGGTGATATTACATAACCAGAGGGATGTTACAGGTAATGTATTTACCTCACTTCGTCAAAAAATATCATCTCAAATCTTGATTGTCCTTGAAAGTTAGGATATAGATATATGTTTCATAGTTAATAAAATCTGTTATGATTAACAAGCTGTTTGAAAATTGATTCTTAAAAAAACTTAAAAGAAATCTCACTTAAGATATGGGCATAAAGCCAACTATTGCCGTTTCGCATTTAGGCTGTGAAAAAAATCGTGTAGACTCTGAACATATGCTGGGATTATTAGCACAATCAGGGTATGGAATAGATAACACCGAAGAATTAGCGGATTATGTAATTGTTAATACTTGCAGTTTTATTGCTGATGCAAGGCAGGAATCTGTAAGAACTTTAGTAGAATTAGCCGAGAACCAGAAAAAAATTATTATCGCTGGTTGTATGGCACAACATTTTCAAGAAGAACTATTAGCAGAATTACCAGAAGCAGTTGCCCTTGTCGGTACAGGAGATTACCAAAATATAGTTGATATTATTGAACGGGTAGAATTAGGAGAAACAGTGAAAGCAGTTTCCTCCGAACCTACTTTTATCGCTGATAAAAATATACCTCGTTATCGTACTACAAATGAAGGGGTTGCTTATCTAAGAGTGGCAGAAGGTTGTGACTATCGTTGTGCCTTTTGTATTATTCCTCATTTACGAGGAAATCAAAGATCTCGTACAATTGAATTGATCGTCAATGAAGCTATACAATTAGCCGCTCAAGGGGTTAAAGAATTAATTTTAATTTCCCAAATCACCACCAATTACGGTGTGGATATTTATGGAGAACCCAAATTAGCCGAATTGTTACGGGCATGAGGAGAAGTAGATATAGCTTGGATTCGTATTCATTACGCTTATCCCACAGGTTTAACAGACAAAGTAATTGAGGCAATGAGAGAAACTCCCAATGTCTTACCTTATCTTGATTTGCCTCTACAACATTCTCATCCCGACATCCTTAAAAGCATGAATCGTCCTTGGCAGGGAAAAGTTAATGATGAAATTATTTATCGCATCAAAGAAGCCTTACCCAATGCCGTGATGAGGACAACTTTTATCGTCGGATTTCCAGGAGAGACTGAACAACATTTCCAACATTTGTTACAATTTGTTAAAAGACATCAATTTGATCATGTGGGTGTGTTTACTTTTTCTCCCGAAGAAGGTACTAAAGCTTATAACTTAAGCGACCAAGTTCCCGAGGAAATAAAGCAAGCTCGTCGAAATCAATTAATGGAAGTACAACAACCGATTGCCGAGAGAAATAATCTCGTACAAGTAGGAAAAGTTGTGCCAGTGTTAATTGAGCAAGAAAACCCCATGACAGGAGAATTGATTGGCCGTTCTCCCCGTTTTGCTCCTGAAGTAGATGGCTTAATCTATATTCAAGGAACAGCAAACCTAGGTTCAATAACATCAGTCAGAATTACTTCAGCAGATGTCTATGATCTCTATGGTGAAATTGAGACAGGTTCAGTAAACGATTTGAGTAATTAGCTTGCGACTCTAACTTTTGTCAGATATTCATCATAATATTTGAAGTGTTAGTTAGAAAAAATGCTTAAAGAAACTTAACTCATTACTAATCTCTGTCTTTCGAGGAAAAGTTTAATTAGAAGTGATAACCCAAGGGTAAGGACTAATTACATAGTTTATCTGCTATCATATTGTGTCCCATTAATCAGTTGTGAATCATCTGTTTTTACCTTACCGTACCAGTTTTGCTTCAAGTACTTGTTTTCCCATTCATCTGTCGAGACAACTCAAGTCAACAATTTAAATAAAATCATTACAGATGACCAACACTTCTTTTGCAAGTTTAGGACTTTCAGAAACTTTAGTAGACCAATTAGAAACAATTGGTTTTACCACTCCCACAAAAATACAAACATTAGCTATTCCTGAGTTGATGGCAGGACGAGATGTAGTGGGACAATCTCAAACTGGTACAGGTAAAACTGCCGCTTATTCTTTACCTATCTTAGATGGTATCGATCGCTCTAAAAAACACGTACAAGCTTTAGTATTAACTCCTACCAGAGAATTAGCACAACAGGTCGCACAAGCTCTTCAGGACTTGATTGGCCGTCAAAGAATATATGTCCAGACCGTTTATGGTGGACAGTCTATGGAGCGTCAAATTCGCTTTTTACAAAAAGGAGTCCACATGGTAGTGGGAACTCCTGGACGTATTATTGATTTACTTAATCGTGGTCATTTATCTTTAGCCGATTTACGTTACGCCATCTTAGACGAGGCGGACGAAATGTTAAGTATGGGTTTCATTGATGATGTGAAACAAATACTTTCTCAAACTCCTAGTGATCGTCAAACTACTTGTTTTTCTGCGACTATGCCTCGTGAGATTAAGCAATTAGTTAATGAGTTTATGCATGACCCCATTAACGTCACGGGAGAGAAACCTCAAGATACTCCTTCTCGCATTGAGCAGACAGTATATATGGTTCCCCGTGGTTGGTCTAAAATTAAAGCGATACAACCTATTTTAGAGGTAGAAGATCCCCAAAGTGCGATCGTCTTTGTACGTACTAAGCGTACTGCTTCTGAATTAACCAACAAGTTACAGGAATCTGGTTATAGTGTAGATGAGTACCACGGTGATTTGAGCCAATCTCAGCGAGAACGTTTAATTCAACGTTGGCGTGATGGTCAAGTTAAAGTTGTGGTGGCAACAGATATTGCCGCACGAGGTTTGGATGTATCGGATTTAACCCACGTATTTAACTTTGATTTACCTGATAATACCGAGACTTATATTCACCGTATAGGACGTACAGGAAGGGCAGGAAAAGACGGTAAAGCGATCGCCTTAGTGGAACCTAGCGATCGTCGTTTATTGCGTCAAATAGAACGTCGTGTCCGTCAAACTATCCGAGTGGAAAACATTCCTAATCGTTCGACGGTAGAAGCTAAACGAATGGTTAAGTTAACGGCTCAAATTAAAGAGTCTTTAGCAGGAGAAAGACTCGCCTCTTTCTTGCCAATGGTTAAGAGTTTACAGGAAGAATATGATCCTGCAACTATTGCCGCTGCTGCATTACAAATTCTTTACGATCAAAACTGCCCTGCATGGTTACAAGAAGATTGGGAAGTTCCACCTCCTGCATCTAATAAACCTGAAATTGGTCGAGGCCGAGGAAGAGGACGTAACTACTCTGGTGGTGGCGGACGTAAATATTCTTCTCGTAACGGTAGTTCTCGTAAACCTTATAAAAAAGGTAGTTCTAGCGGTAATTTCGATCGTTCGATTAAACTAAGATCTAAATAATTGACAATAAATCCGCTGATAATTTAGTGATTTTTGTTCAAGAGTTGATTTTAATTATGATCGACTAAATACAAATTTTAAAATCCTCCTTATTATATTAAGGGGGACTTTTATTTTTATTAATCAACAATGTCCTCATCAACCCATTCTCTGCTATATAAGAAAAACAAAAATGTTAACTGAGGATTTAAAACTGTGAACTGACCATATTCAGACAAAATTAACCATAACAAACAATTAAAAACGACAATATTTGTTTTGTAATGATTCTCAATTTTAAAGATGCCTGTTCTCAAGGGCGTTGGGTTTAGATTTAGATCTAGATGGCTGTAAACTGACAAGCAAGTTGAAAAATGTTTTTAATATCTGGTTATTGTAGACCAATCCACAAGCTTAAAGCCAGTAAGCAAAATGAATCAAATTAATTCACATTAGACGTATAATCACGGAAATATTATTAATGAAGTTATTAAAGCAAATAGATTTTCCTAATTCGGCTTTTATCGCTGAAAATGCTTCGGTGATGGGGGATGTTACTTTGGGTGAGGGTGTTAGTATTTGGCATACTGCGGTTGTTCGGGCTGATGTAGAAGCGATCGAAATTGGTAATTATACGAATCTACAAGACGGTGTTGTTTTACATGGGGATCCGAATGAAGTTACTATTTTAGAGGACTATGTAACCGTTGGACATCGTGCAGTTATTCATTCTGCTCATATCAAAAGAGGATGTTTAATTGGTATTGGTGCGATCGTCTTAAATGGTGTTACTGTGGGTGAAGGTTCAATGATTGGTGCAGGTTGTGTGGTAGCCAAAGATCTTCCACCTCGCTGTTTGATGGTTGGTGTTCCTGCTCGCAAAATAAGAGATATTGGCGATGAAGAAGCTGAAGAACTAATCGAACACGCTCGTAAATATCATCAACTAGCATTATTTCATGCAGGAAAAAGTGAAAATAAAGGATTTCATCATTCATAATTCATAATTCATAATTTCTTGCATACCCCTAATTACCTCAGATATATATATTGATGATGTGTTAGCTTGATGATTTATTCAAGTTTTGAATTCGAAAAATTAAGACTAATGTTATTAGTAAAATCAGTGATTCGGCGAACTTGGTATTATTGAAAAATAATCTAAATAAAATCATTCCACTTATGCCAATTTCATTTACGTGGAGATAAACATGACCAATTATTCTAATAATTTAAATAATGTATTACTGGACTTTGATACTTTACCTATAGAAAGTTTGCCCCTTGAACAAGGACAAATTGAGCAAGCAATAAAAGTGAGTAATAACATTGTCAACGAGCAGAAGCAATGGGATACATATATTAATGCTTTAGCTTTATTTGCTTTTGAATCATGGTTGGATTTAAGAGCACCAGAACTGCAAATTAATTCAAATAAATGTTCTATTTGGCAACCTAGTTACGCTAATGTAATTGATGGGGTTTTTAATCTAGAAGTTGGTCAGTTTAAGCTTTTTTTACTAGCTGTGGGGAACATGACAGACGAATTCGTTACTATTCCTCGTGCTGTTGTTGATTTACCAGAATATGCCGCCCATTTTTACGTATTAGTTAATGTACAAGAAGAACAGGAAGAAGCGACGGTAGAAAGTTTTGTTTCTTACAGTCAGTTACAATCACAGATAGAATCTGTTAATTTACGACCCCAATCAGATTGGACTTATGATTTTTCTGGGAGTTGGTTTGATAGAGAACCTGATAATTTATTACTTTATCTAAAATGTCTAGAAGAAAAAGCGATCGCATTACCTCAATTAACGACTGATAGAGTAGCTAAGAGAAAAAATATTCAAATTGAACTAGAATCATTAATACCCCAACTACAGTTGGGTAAAACGCCTCTATGGGAGATATTAGATTGGGATACCGCCATAGTTTTACTTACCGATTCGCAATTGTTAGGTTGGTTGTATCAAATACAAACAGGAAAAACGTCAGTTACCCAAAAAGTTACCAATATCACTAGACAATTAGCTGAAACTGGACAAAATTTAACCAACAAAGCCATCAATGTAGGCTCATGGTTACAGAACGAAATGGATGAGTTTACTCAAAGTTTGGCTTGGAATTTATTACCAGCACCAACTTTTGCTTTAGGGTCTTTACGTTCTGCAACGCTCACAAATAAAGAGTCTCCTGCTGAAGAGTTGGAAGCAATTATTGCTCAATTAAGAAATAGTGCGATCGCAATTCCTGTTGAGACTCGTGGTGCTTACCAAGATTTTGATCTAGGAACAAATCCTTTACGACTTTATGCCCTTGCTTGGACTGTTGAAGAACAAGGAGATATTCAGGAATGGAGTTTGTTGATGGTTTTAGGTTCTCAACCAGATCATCAGTTACCTGAAAATCTTCGCTTACAAATTAAAGAGCAAAACACAGTTTTGGATGAAAAAGTAGTTCAGCCAGATTCTGGTGATAGTTATCTTTACAGCCGAGTTATTGGAACATGGGATGAAGAATTTTCTGTAACTGTTATCTTGGCTAATGGTGAAAAGTTGGTTTTACCATCTTTTAGTTTTGCACCTTAAATTTTTGAAACCTGTAAAAGTCCCCCCAGAATTGGGGGATTTAGGGGACGAAATAGCAAAGTGTTCTTAAGGATATCCAGAAATGAAAAATAATTATAAAATTCGTGGCACAAATCAAAAAGTTGAAAAAGTTGCACGGAAATTAAGAAAAAATTTAACTCCCACAGAAGCCGATTTATGGGAAAAATTCAGAAATAAAGTTTATGGGTTGGCAACCTGAACAAACTGCACAGACGATTAAGACTCAAATTCAAGAAGCATTAATCGATGAAAAAGGTTGGGATATTTTGTTTTTTGCTGGACATAGCAATGAAACTAGCCTAACTGGAGGAGAAATTGCGATCGCACCAAATGTATCGATTACGATTAACCAAATTACTCCACAACTAAAAATTGCTCTAAACAAAGGTCTGAAATTTGCCTTGTTTAATTCCTTTAGCGGATTAAGTATTGCTAAAAGTCTAATCGACTTGGGTTTAAATCAAGTAGCAATTATGCGTGAACCAATTCATAATCAAGTTGCTCAAGTTTTCTTACTTAAGTTTCTAGAAAGTTTAGCCGAACATAAAGATGTACATGAAGCTTTAATGTCTGCTTGTGAAGATCTTAAACAGAAACAAAATCTTACGTATCCCTGTGCTTACTTAGTTCCTTCTTTGTTTGCCCATCCTTCTGCCCCATTATTTCGCATTGAGCCTTTAGGTTGGAAACAAAACCTAAAAAAATGGTTGCCAACTCGAACCGAAGCGGTTGTTTTAAGTGGAATTGCGATCGTCAGTTTGTTTTATCCTTTAACGAATTTTTTGTTAGAAGGAAGAATTTTATCCCAGTCAATCTACCGTGATCTTACTGGACAAATACCACCCATAACCAAACCACCCGTTTTATTGGTACAAATTGATGAAGATTCCATTAAAAAAGCCCAAATCAGTAATCCTCATCCTATGAGTCGAACTTATTTAGCTAGTATTATCGATCGACTTGCTGATTTGGATGCTAAAGTAGTTGGTATTGATTATCTTTTCGATCGTCCATCACCTGACCAAGACTTGTTTTTAGCTCAATCGGTTCGCAGTGCAGTAGAACAAAAACAGATCTGGTTTATCTTTGCTGCTATTTTAGATAGTACAGATAAAGAAATAGGTGTCGAACCGACAACAGGAATTTCTCAACCTAATTGGAGTTTACAAGGTTACACCAACGCTTTACCTCAATACGTTAAACTACCAACACTTACTGAATGTAGCCAGATATGTCCCTTTGCTTATTTATTAACTAGGGTTTGGGATTCACATCAAGAGCCTGCGATTTCTGATTTACCGCAACCAAAATTAAATAGTCAAGATGATTTGCGTACTCAATTATTTAGTTTTTTCGAGAACAATCAACCTGAAAATTTAATTCCATCGCCCCATAGATATTTTCAAACTTTGACTCAAATATCTCAAAACTTTGGTCAAAATTGGTTACGTCCAATAATCGATTTTTCTTTACCTTCAGATGTCGTTTATGATCACATTCGGGCTTGGCAACTACTCGCTGATAGTGAAGCCGTCAAAAATTACCAGTTTAGTGAACAAATTGTCATTATTGCCCCCGGCGGATACGACGAAGCAGGGATAACTAGAGGAAAAGATAATTTTCCCACTCCTCTATCAGTGGCTTATTGGCAAGAAAGACTTGCTTTAGAAAACAGCAGTTCAGGAAAATTTACTGGTTCTCAAGCTCACAGCTACATGATTCATCATCTGTTAGCCAAAAGACTTGTTATTCCCATTCCTGACCTTTGGACGATCGTCTTTGCGGCTGTTTTGGGTAAGGGAGCAACGTTTGCACTAGAAAAATTTGATCGTCAGCGAAAACTTGTACGACTTAGTTTAACTGGTACTACTGCCGTTTATGGATTTGTCGGTTTACAACTATATATTACTTCTGAAATATTACTACCTTGGTTGTTTCCTGCAATAACTTTTTTAATTTACATTTGGTTTTTTTCGAGGAATAAACATTATGAATAAATTTAATCACATTTTAAAATTATCTAAAAACAACTCTAAAATATTCTCTAGATTGTTATTGACTACTTTATTAATAACTTCTTCTAGTCTGCTATTTTCTCAAAAAGCGATCGCTTTTGAGTCAAAATTAATTACCCAAAATAATTCCCAAACTACTGATGAAAATGAGCAAAAAAATCAGTCTAATGTAGTCTCTAAAAGCAGAAATCAAAGTTCAATATTAGAAAGTCTTTGGAAACTGTTAAAAGTCAAACGAGAACAAGAACCTGCCTTGAGTTCTCGCAGTAATATTTGTGAAGTTACTCCGGGGTTGTTAGGAGATGTTAATGTTATTTATAGCGATCGTCCTTTATTTCTTTGGCAGGGAAATGTTGCGAATGTCAAAATTAATCTTTATACTCCATTTAGTCTTGAACAGGAACAACAGATATTATGGAGTCAGACTATCGAGAATCAATCTGACAAGGTTTTTTATACAGGAAAAGCATTGAAAGCAGGTAAGATATACGATTGGGAACTCGTTGTTAAACCACAATCAAATCAACGACGAATATCATTTCAAATAATGAACACCCAAAAACGCGATCGAATTTCTCTGGAGTTAGAGCAACTAAAAACTGAATTAACTACTGTCGGAGCTACAAATGAACAGATTACTTTAGCAAAAGCAAATTACTTTGCTCAACAGGATTTATGGTCAGATGTAATCCAAGAACTTTTTACTGTGGAAAATCCATCCCCTACTTTGAGCAATAATATTCAAGAAATAATCAAATATCTCTGTGCGTCTTAACCTTAAAGCATCAAATATAGCAGACCCTAATTAACAATCAGTGATCTTATAGTACTTCTCCAACTACAAGATCATTTTGGTGATCACAATTTTTTAAAGTCTTGTTTTTTAACACAAAATATCTTATTTTCTAGTAGCCCGTAACATCCATGATGTTTTTTCATGAATACGCATACGATCAGAAACTAGTGAAGATGTAGATTCATCGTCAGCTTTTTGTGACAATTTGAAAACCTCACGAGAAGTTTTCACGACTTGTTCGTGACCTTTAATTAATAATTCGACCATATGTAATGCTCTTCAAAAAGACGGTTGGGCGATAACTCATGATCCTTATCGTTTGAAATTGACTAGAAAAAAGAATTTATATATTGATCTGGGAGCAGAAAGACTAATTGCGGCGGAAAAAGGGATACAAAAAATTGCTGTTGAAATCAAAAGTTTTCGTAGTGCTTCAGAAATGAAAGATTTAGAAGAAGCTGTCGGTCAATTTGTCTTATATGAAAGATTATTAACGTCTAATGTGTATTAATTATTGAAACCCTTGTAATTTGGTTAATTATTCGGAATTAACGCTTTTTGCCTATGGCTGAAATCTTTATAGAATAAAGGTCATTTTTAATTCACATCAGACGTATTATTAACACGCTATGAACCAGAAAGAAAACTCTATCTGGCAGTTCCAGAAAATGTGAGAGAATCAGTCTTTGAAGAAGAAGCAGGACTGGTATTAATCGAAGATAAAATTATTCGCCTTTTTACCTTTGAAGAGAATCAAGAGGAGATTATTAAATGGATATCTTAAGCAAAACTCATCTACAACAATCTATTGTCAAAGTCTTACAAGATTACTTAGAATTTTTAGGAAATGATTCCGAAAGTGATCTTCAATTAATTATTGACGAAAATAAAGATCATTATCTTCTTGTTGAAATCGGTTGGCACAAAAATCAAAGGATTTACGGTAATCTTATTCATATCGATATTATTAAAGACAAAATTTGGATACAACAAGATGGAACTGAAGAAGGAATCGCCAACGAACTTGTAAAGCTAGTAGTGCGAACTGTAAATATTTGGGATAATAATGACAACTAATTTAATC
>JAAHTG010001011.1_pt1 | contig 21063 bp, 17 predicted proteins | sample 6116081 | NCBI WGS metagenome assembly JAAHTG01 (sample SAMN13939989, study PRJNA603662) | sponge metagenome | isolation source: marine sponge | host: Mycale hentscheli | place: New Zealand | collected 2005 | reverse complement strand
CCAAGTTCCATCTCCTCTAAGGAAAGTAGAAGCGGATCCACCAGTAGGAACATATCCGACATTGGTTGTTCCATCATAGGCATTAATAGTAAGAGTAAGCGCACCCGTAGAAGCACTTACATCTAATGGAGAACCAGTAGAAGTTCCAGTAGCAGTAGCCAATGAAACTACACCAGAGTTAGTGAAAGTTACAGCACCAGTTGCACCCGAAACAGAAATTCCTGTTCCAGCAACCGCTGAAGTTACACCGGTGTTAGTAATAGTAACTGCGCCAGTGGCCGAAGAAACTCCGATTCCAGTTCCGGCTACGTTTGAAGTTACACCAGTGTTAGTAATAGTTAGAGTATCAGTAGCAGAAACAACGGCAGAGATACCAGTTCCATCAGTAAATGTAAGTGTATCTCCATCTGAAATAGTTTGTGTAGTAGTTCCATCTGAAATGATAAAACTATATTGAGCACCAGGATCAGCCCAAGTTACGTTTCCAGCACCATCAGTAATAAGGGCTTGATTTGCACCACCATCAGTGGTTGGGAATGTGAAAGCAGTTCCTCCACTTCCGAAAGTGGTAGCACCTTGTAAATCTGAGGTTCCGTCTACGGTCATATTACCAGCATTCGTTACATCGAATACAGTAGTGCCCGCATTGTTTTTAATCGCTAATCCTTCTTCTACTGTAAATACTTGTATAGTCATTGTCTCACAATCCTGTCATTATTTTCGCTATTTTAATATTAAATACGTTTAGTGGTGCTGCGGGAGTAAAAGTTAAAGTTCCTGTTCCGGCTGCAAATGAGGCTGAAAAAGATCCTAAAAGGTTCGCTCCTGTATATATATTAGCAAAGGCTGTTATATAAAGATTAACTCCATTATGAACTGCCAATAATTCCGAAGATTGATACTCTCCAGAAGTAGCATTAGTAACTTGAACAAAATATTTAACAGATCTATACACAGTTCCATCAAAAGTATCCAAAGTAAAACTGGCTCCCGAGGCTCCAGTAACAGTTGTCGAAGTTAGTTGATGTGTGCTTCCAGATCCAAAATCAATATTAGGAACTGAAAGAGTATCAGTAGTGTCATCGTAAGTGAAATCAGAATCGCCCCCAACAGTATTAAGAGCAGTTCCATAAGGAACTTGTGTAGTCGAAATTGTTCCGGCGATAGTTCCGCCTCCAGCAATAGAAACATTTGCTATACCGGCTCCACCAGAAGTTACGGTAGCCCCAGAAGTAAAAGTCAAATCAGTTATGGCGTTTACAGAAGTTACACCATCAGATACAGTAAGACTTGTGCCCCCACCGCCTCCAGTAGTAATTGTGACGACCCCACCACCATTATCAACTAAAGTTCCATTACTAACTTGAATAACAGATACACTCGAAACACTAGGACTTCCATCGAGTTCCCTTACAGTCAATGAACCGCCTGAAGATCCAGAAGCGGATCCACTATATCGATTTGTTATTATTCCACCCATTTTAATCACATTCTCCTAAACTGCAAGTTTCAAGACCTTCCTTACTTCCTCAGATTCCTCCAATTAATCCGGTAACGCCCCATAAGACTCCAGGGGCAACAGAGGCACCGATACAAGTTAGTGTTACTCCTCGTGTATTACCAGATGCGAAAACTCCGGCTCCTAAATTATTTACTCCTCCCACACCTATATCTACAGTGACTCCGGGTGCAAAATTTTCTATGGTTCCAGATACTCCTGGATTTATAATAACAGACAAGCCTGGTGTCGGAACCGGTGTGATTAGTATTTCATAGGTGTCACCTAATACAACTCCAGTGGTAGGCAGATTTACGGTGTTTCCTGGATCTACAACGGTTAGGGCTCCGGCATTGACATCATAGGAAAGAGTTCCTCCTCGGAGAGAATCTGTCTGTATTCGTTGGCGTTGATAATAGTTTACGGCTACCGTGACTGAACTTCCAACCGATCCATTATCTCCCCAAGATCCACCTTCAATAGATTGATCGGAGGTTTCCCAAATTGATTGTCCAACCGTTTGTTCTTGCATATATTGCTTGAAACCTGGAACCCAGACTTGATCTAAACTGTTCGCTGCTTGACCAGAATTACCAGAAAATCCTCCATACCAAAGTTCTTGTCTATTTGATCCTCCATTAGCATCGGATTCGTTGGCGATAGTGTATTGGTATACTTGACTGGCAGGATCTGCATTAGTAAATCCAATTCTAGTAGGTTCGTGTGTTGAATTGGCTTGAAGTGTTAGAGTATATGTATCTCCATCTGCAGCAACGGCTGCTTTGGGAGCGTTAATAATAACTCCGGTTTTGATTACTGGACCTGCTGCTATTGGAGCAACTGTCGTATCTCCGACTAATAATAATTGATCACTTGTAGAGACTGCGGCAATGTCGTCATCAATTTGAGTATAGGCTCCACCACCGTCTGCATAAAGCCTAATTCCAGCAGCATTTGTTAGTTGAGAGTTAAGTTCAAGTGGGTTTAAGTTACCAGCAGTTAAAATTCCTGCTGTTGTTCCGGCACTTGGTTTAATAGTAAGTTCTCCAGTAGTATCATCCCAAACAAAGTTAGCAACTCCACTTAGCACTCCTAATGCTCCAAAACCAACTTGAGTATTACCCAAAGCAGCAGACCCTGCGGCTGGAACCGCCCAAGTATTATCTCCTCTTAAGAAATTAGATGCACTCGGAGTTCCAGTAGCAGATAAGTCAGCCGTTACAGTATCAGTAGCAGATACCGTTTGATCTATAAATGTTCCAGAAGCAAAAGTTAATGTATTTCCATCTACAAGAGTTTGAGTAGCAGTAACTGGGCTAGTAGCAATATTAAAAGAAGTAAATGAACCTGATGGAGATTGCCAAGTTCCATCTCCTCTAAGGAAAGTAGAAGCGGATCCACCAGTAGGAACATATCCGACATTGGTAGTTCCAGTATATGCATCTGATGAAATCGTTACTGCGCCTGTAGCAGCAGAAACGTTTATTGGCGTAGTTCCAGTCAGACTGGTGACTACTGTTGGGAATGTTATGGCGGTATTAGAGGCTGCGGTTAATCTTCCTTGTGCATCAACCGTAAATGTAGGCACAGTGGTTGCATTTCCATAACTTGCAGCAGTAACTGCTGTATTATCTAAATTAAAAGTTACTGTATCAGTAGCGGAAACTACACTAGTTAATCCTGTGCCACCAGCCAAAGTAAATGTATCACCGTCTGCAATTACTTGTGAGCCAGAATCTCCGTCAATAGTGAAAGTAGTTGAACCTCCAGGAGAAGAATTAGTAATAGTAATTGCTCCGGCACCATTAGTAACAGTTATTCCAGTGCCACCAGTTAATGTCGCCAATACTGGATCTGATCCAGTAGTTCCGACCAATAATTGTCCATCAGTGGGTTGTGCAGTAGCAGTTATTGCTCCGACTCCAGATCCTAATAATATTCCACCATCAGTTAATGTGGTTGCACCCGTTCCTCCATTGGCGACTCCGAGTGTTCCGGCTAAAGTTATTGTTCCGGATCCAGTAATTGGACCACCAGAAGTAGTTAATCCAGTAGTTCCTCCTGAAACATCTACCGAAGTAACCGTTCCACCTGAACCGGCGGGTGTCCCCCAAGTATTGTCCCCTCTAAGGAAAGTTGTCGCACCCGGAGTTCCAGTAGCAGAAAGTGAGTATGTGAGGCTACCAGATGTAGTAATTGCTCCTCCGGAACCAGAAATAAATGTAGAATTAGCAGTGTCTACGGAAGTAACTGTTCCATTATTATCTGCAGCGATTGAAATCGATCCGGATCCATTTGTAATAGTTATTCCAGTGCCACCAGTAAGTGTTGATTTCGCTAAAGTAGTTCCAGTAGAATTACCAATTAGTAATTGTCCATCTGTATAACTAGTTTGTCCTGTTCCTCCGTTGTCTACATCTAAAGTTCCAGATAGTGTAATAGTATCAGTTGCTGCATCAAAAGATAATCCTGTGCCAGCAGCAGTGAAATCTAATGTGTCTCCACTAGCAATTGTAGATCCGGCTCCAGTTTGCCCAGAAATATCAAAGGAATAACTTCCAACAGGAGTCCCCCAAGTGTTGTCTCCTCGTAAGAAAGTTGTAGCACTTGCAGTTCCAGTAGCAGAAAGATCATAAGTTAGAGAACCAGTAGTAGTAATTGGTCCGCCGCTACCAGAGATAAAAGTTCCATTTGCGGTGTCTACGGAAGTTACTGTTCCAGTAAACTGATCAGTTGAGTTTATAGTAACTGCTCCAGTAGCCCCTGAAATATTAACATTTGTTCCGGCAACTATAGAAGTTACACCCGTATTAGTAATAGTTAATGTATCTGTGGCACTTACTGCTGCTGTGATTCCCGTTCCAGCACTAAATAATAATGTATCACCGTCTGAGATCGTCTCAGTAGTAGATCCATCCGAAATTATAAAGTCATTAAAAGTTCCAGGAGCGGCTCCAGAACTGGCAGCAGTTAATCTTCCTTGTTGATCTACTGTGATGGAAGCGTAAGTATAACTTGCTGGAGTGACTGCAGTATCATCTAAATTAAAAGTTACGGTATCGGTGGCAGTCACCGCACTTGTTAATCCTGTGCCACCAGCCAAAGTGAATGTATCACCGTCTGCAATTGTTTGTGTCGCTGCTCCGTCACCAGTAATAATAAAGTCACTCATAGTTCCTGGGGCTGCGCCCGAAGATGCAGCAGTTAATCTTCCCTGTGCATCTACAGTAAATGAACCATAAGTGTAACTTCCAGCAGTTACGGCTGTATTGTCGAGATTGAGAGTAACTGTATCGGTTGCACTAGCAACAGATGATAATGCCGTTCCACCGGCAACGGTTATGGTGTCTCCATCACTAATTGTCTGACTTGCACCACTATCTCCGGCCAAAGTAATATTATTAAACGGTAAAGAATTCGTAATAGTAATTGTATCTGATGCGGATGAAACAGATGTTATACCAGTTCCTTGAGCAATTGTTAATGTATCTCCACTACTAATTGTTTCAGTAGTTCCAGAAGATCCGGTAACATCAAAAGTAAATGACCCTGCTGGACTCGCCCAAGTGTTGTCTCCTCTAAGGAAAGTTGTTGCACTTGGAGTTCCTGTGGCTGATAAATCACCAGTAATCGTTCCAGTAGTGGTAATAGTTCCACCAGTTACATCTACGAATGTTCCAGAACTGGTTGCTACGGAAGTTACTGTTCCAGTAAATTGATCAGTTGAGTCTATAGTTATTGCTCCACTACCGTTTGTAATAGAAATATTCGTTCCCGCAGTCAATGTTGCCTTAGCCAAAGTATTTCCAGTAGTATTTCCAATTAGTAATTGTCCATCTGTATAACTGGTTTGGCCAGTTCCACCATTGTCTACATCTAAAGTTCCGGCTAAAGTTATTGTTCCGGATCCAGTAATTGGACCACCAGAAGTAGTTAATCCAGTAGTTCCACCAGAAACATCTACTGAAGTTACAGTTCCTCCTGAACCAGCAGGAGTAGCCCAAGTATTGTCTCCTCTCAAGAAAGTTGTCGCACCCGGAGTTCCAGTAGCAGAAAGATCTGCTGTAACTTGATCAGTAGCGGCTACCGTTTGATCTATAAATGTTCCAGAAGCAAAAGTTAATGTATTTCCATCTACAAGAGTTTGAGTAGTAGTAACTGGGCTAGTAGCAATATCAAAACTACTAAATGGGAATGTTATTGCTGTATCAGCGGCTGCAGTAAGTCGTCCTTGAGCATCTACAGTAAATGTTGGCACATTCGTTGCGGATCCATAACTTGCAGCGGTAACTGCCGTATTGTCGAGATTGAGAGTAACTGTATCGGTTGCACTGGCTACTGAAGAAAGAGCAGTTCCTCCAGCGACCGTTAATGTTTGTCCATTCGAAATTGTTTGAGATGGTCCAGAATCTCCGGCGAGAGTGAAATCATCCATTGTTCCAGGAGCGACCCCAGAACTTGCGGCCGTTAATCTTCCTTGTTGATCTACTGTGATGGAAGCGTAAGTATAACTTGCTGGAGTGACTGCAGTATCATCTAAATTAAAAGTTACGGTATCAGTAGCGGAAACTGCACTAGTTAATCCTGTTCCTCCAGCCAAAGTAAATGTATCACCATTTGAAATTGTTTGTGTTGCGGCTCCGTCACCAGTAATGTCGAAAGTAGTTGATCCCCCTCCAGAAGTATTAGTAATAGTAATTCCTCCGGCAGCATTAGTAATACTAATACCGGTTCCAGCCGTAAGAGTTGATTTTGATAAAGTATTTCCAGTGGAATTTCCAATTAGTAATTGTCCATCTGTATAACTGGTTTGTCCAGTTCCTCCATTGTCTACATCTAAAGTTCCGGCTAAAGTTATTGTTCCAGTTCCAGTAATTGGTCCTCCAGAAGTAGTTAATCCTGTAGTTCCTCCTGAAACATCGATCGAAGTAACCGTTCCACCTGAACCGGCAGGAGTAGACCAAGTGTTGTCTCCACGTAAGAAAGTAGTAGCACTTGGAGTTCCGGTGGCTGAAAGATCTCCAGTAATCGTTCCAGTAGTCGTAATAGTGCCACCTGTTACATCCACGAATGTTCCGGAACTAGTAGCGACTGAAGTAACAGTTCCAGTAAATTGATCTGAAGAATTTATGGTTACAGCACCGGTTGCTCCTGAAACACTTATATTAGTTCCAGCAACTATAGAAGTTACACCAGTATTAGTAATAGTAATTGTGTCGGGATTTGAGGCAACAGATGAGATACCAGTTCCTTGAGCAATTATTAATGTATCTCCACTGCTAATAGTTTCTGTAGTTCCACTTGAGCCTTCTACATCAAAAGTAAATGAACCTGCTGGACTCGCCCACGTATTATCTCCACGAAGGAAAGTTGTTGCATCTGGAGTGCCAGTAGCAGAAAGTGAATATGTTAGGCTACCCGCTCCAGTTATTGGACCTCCACTACCAGAAATAAATGTAGAATTAGCAGTGTCTACGGAAGTAACCGTTCCATTATTATCAGCAGTAATTGTAATTGCTCCGGCACCATTAGTAATAGTTATTCCTGTGCCAGCCGTAAGAGTTGATTTTGCTAAAGTATTTCCAGTAGAATTACCAATTAGTAATTGTCCATCTGTATAACTAGTTTGTCCAGTTCCTCCATTATCTACATCTAAAGTTCCAGACAAAGTGACTGTATCAGTAGCACCAGCAGTAAATGTTAATCCAGTAGCACCCGCTGAAATTGTAGCCGTATTACTATCAGTAATTGTTTGAGGAGTGCCTCCATCACCAGCCAATGTCCAAGAAGTAAATCCGCCAGGAACGGATGCCCAAGTATTGTCTCCTCGAAGGAAAGTAGATGCACTAGGAGTTCCAGTAGCCGACAAATCGCCAGTTATCGTATCAGTAGCAGATACTACTTGATCGATAAAAGTTCCATCAGCAAAAGTAACTGTGTCTCCAGAATTAATAGTTTCTGTAGTAATTCCGTCTGAAATATCGAAGTTAGCAAATCCTCCGGATGGAGTTACCCAAGTTCCATCTCCTCTAAGGAAAGTAGAACCAGATCCACCAGTAGGAACATATCCAATATTAGTTCCTCCACTGTATGCGTCAGAAGAAATTGTAATTGATCCAGTAGCAGCAGAAACGTTTATTGGTGTAGTTCCAGTTAAATCAGTTACTACGGTTGGGAATGAGATTGCTACATCGGTCGCTGCGGTTAATCTACCTTGTGCATCAACCGTAAATGTAGGCACAGTGGTTGCATTTCCATAACTTGCAGCGGTAACTGCTGTATTATCTAAATTAATAGTAACGGTATCAGAAGCACTTGATACTGAAGACAGCCCAGTTCCTCCAGCGATTGTAACTGTATCTCCATCGGCAACAGTTTCAGTAGTTCCACTATCTCCGGTTAAACTAAAAGAAGTAAATGAACCTGCTGGAGTCGCCCAAGTATTGTCTCCTCTAAGGAAAGTTGTTGCACTTGGAGTTCCTGTGGCAGACAAAGAATAAGTTAAACTTCCGGCTCCAGTAATCGGACCTCCGGATCCAGAAATAAAAGTAGAATTAGCAGTGTTTACTGAAGTGACCGTTCCGCCCCCACCAGGAGTTACCCACGTTCCATCACCTCTTAAAAATGTTGTGGCTGATCCTCCGGCGGGAACATATCCGACATTAGCACCACCCGCATAAGAATGAGAAACAATGTCTACAGTTCCTGTAGCGGCTGATAAAGTAAGTGGATTTCCAGTAGATGCAGCAATAGAGTTAGTTAATTGAGTTACACCAGAGTTAGTGAAAGTTACCGCACCGGTTGCACCAGAAACAGAAATACCTGCGCCCGCAATAGCAGAAGTAACACCAGTATTAGTAAAAGTTACGGTATCTGGATTGCTAACTACTACTGACATTCCGGCACCTTGACTGAAAAGCATAGTGTCATTAGTGGAAACTAATTCATTGTTAGCAGCATCATCTTCCATAAAGAATCGTGTATTTACAATAGAAGCAGAACCATCAGTAGCAGCAGTAAGTCTTCCATAGTCATCTACAGTAATGTTAGCGGCTGAATAAGATCCTGCCGTGACTCCAGTAGTAGTTAATTCTAAATTAATTAAAGATCCAGAAGTAGCAGAAGGAATTACAAGTTGGGCTCCAGATGCATAATTTCCACCCGTATTATTTAGAGAAATTACTCCATCATTAACAATAGTAAATGTAGGAGGGACTGCTGCTGGATTTAATCCTACAGTAATTCCAGTTCCACCGGCAATTTGAATTGTTCCCGTAGAAGTTACTGTATCAGTATTTCCACTATCGTCTTCAAAAGTAATGTCAGTAACAGTTCCAGCACCTCCACCACCGCCACTAGCAGCAGCAGTAATTCTTCCAAAGTTATCCACTGTTAAATTAGTATTAGTATATGATCCTGGAGTGACCGCAGTTGTGGCTAATCCAAAGGCTACATCAGCCGGTGTCACACCAACCGCCGCAGTTACGGTAGCCACTGTTTGTGTGGCTACTCCAGAGAAAGTTACGGTTTCTCCATCAGTAATAGTATCAGTGGTTACTCCATCAGAAACTATCCAAGAATAAGATACAGGAACGGCTTTCCAAGTTGCATCACCAGACAAATAATAATCTTGTTCACCAGTCAAGGCTTTGGGTGCAAATCCAGTAGCACCATCAGCAGCACCAGTCGCACCCGTCATTAAACGAGTTTCTACTGTCAATTGTCGAGCCGCATTTAATTGTGTATCCAAGACCCCATTGAGATCTGCTGAACCAGAACCCGCCGTAGTGGATCCAAAGATTTCCAGTAAATCTCCGTCTGACATAGTAGAAGGAGAAGAAGCACCCGAATTAGCGGCTACGGTAAAGTTTCTGATAAGGGTCGCTGGAATGTCGGCATCTACTAAAGCCCTAAAAGTAGGCGTAGCAGCAACTCCAGTAGTTGGACCGGCGAGGACAGTATTAGCAGATTGAGTCGCATAAGTAACGGCTAAAGTTCCCGCATTAGTAATTGGAGATCCGGCTACACTAAAATCAGCGGGCATAGAAAGGCCAACAGAAGTGACCGTTCCAGAAGTAACAGCCGAAATGGTGACGGCTCCGGTAGCACCAGAAATAGTTATTCCAGTCCCAGCGACTATAGAAGTTACACCGGTGTTAGTAATAGTTAAAACTGGACCGGCGGCGAGGCTAGTAGAAATTCCTGTGCCACCCGTAAAAGTAAAATTCGTTAGGGGTTGAGTGCGGTCTAATTGAATTGAAGAGGCCAAATCATCTACGACATTAAATAAAGAAAAAGTAGAACCATTGTCAAGAACTCGATCAGATCCGAAATAAAGTTCGTTGTCGCCAGAAGAAACCCATAAAGTTTCCGTAGCAGTAGTTCCTGGATTGGCGGCTACGGGGGCAAAATCTACACCAGTAGTGTTTTCGATGATATTATTCATGGTAATTTTACCATTTACATCTAGCACAAAAGTAGCATAATTATAGGAAAAATCATTAGAACCAGTAAAACCGGCTGCACCATCATTTAATTGCACATCATATTGGGCTCCGCCAGGAGCGGCTCCTCCACCACCCGCAGTAATAATAGTTACGGTGCCTCCACCATTGTCAATTAAAGTTCCATTACTAACTCGAATAGTATTTACGCCGGAAACCGTAGGTATTCCGTCAATTTCTTTCACCGTTAGATTGAAACTAGTAGTAGTGCCTCCGGCATCAGAACCTGTATATTTATTGGGGATTATTCCGGACATAAAAACACCTAAGCGATACGCTACAGTTATTATTTGTAATCCCTGCTATTTAATGGTAGCCGTTTGAATTAATTATGCATTAACTCATTAACTATCAGGACGGTGAAGTTCCTACATTCGTATTCTGTTCACGGCCAGTATCTTGGTAATAATCTCTTTGTTCAGTCCAGCCTACAAAACAACCTTCTGTAGTTCCAGTAGTGATAGGGGCTCCGGTTTCATTAATTACACGGAAAACTATTTGTTGAGTAACTGTTAGGGGCATATCCCAATGCCATTGATCCTTTTTTGGAGTGATTGGCGACCATTGGAAATCAGACCACTCTTGATAAAGTTGTCCATCTATCCAAATTTGATATCGCACACCAGTTCCAGTGGCTTCGGTGTGTCCAAATGAGCCAATATGATAATAATCTCCTTTGTTACCAGCCGAAGTATTGATAGTCTGACCGACAGTAGGGCTGGTAGCCGTGACGGTAGAAGACCGAAAAGGTGTGTTAGAATTACTTTTATTATTGGTGCTAGCAGTTGGAGGGCGAGATTTCGTAGAAGTTACGGATCGCACATTAGGGGCAGGGGCTTCGCCAGTAAAAGCAGTTGGAGTAGGTTGAAAAATACCATTACCAGATATATCTGTCCAAGAATTTGAACCGTAAACATCAGAAACATTCAATACTACTGCATCAATATATGCTGAATTTGGCAAATTGTAGGCGGCTCCAGTAGCGAAATTATAAAGTTGGCGAATAACTACGTTAGCAGAATTAGGCTTAGGCACTAAATGCCAAGGATAATTAGCAAAATTAATTAATTTACTACGATCTTGAAATTCTACAGCAGGTCTTACTTGACGGTCAAAAGTGGCTGGATCTTGTCCAGGACGAATAACTTTTGTTCCGGCTCTTTCAGTAGTTCCATAAGAAGATGGTGGCGGCGGATAAGCCGATACTGCTTCACCGGCTTGACTGTAACCAGTTTGAAAGGCTTTCTTACGATACGGACGCTTTAGGTTACGCTGTCCTTCGTTAGAGGATGTCATGATAATTCTTATCCATTCCGACTATTTAATACTGCTGACGCTTGAATTTTATTATATTTATTGTTAATGTATTTATAATAAATAGTCATCTCGCACATCTTCCATATGTCGATATGCTTCTGCTAAGTCTAAATAATCTTTCCAAGTTTCCTCATCTAATCCTTCTCTTTGTAAAAGTTGACGGCGAAACCATTCTATATTATCTACAGTAACATCGATTCCTAGATCTAAAAGATTGTTAGCGATTAAGGCATCTGAACCATCAAATAACCAATATTGAACAAAAACTCTAGCCAACACAGTAGAAGTAGGTATATCAGTAATCCCTTCAGCAGCCACAAAGGCATGAATATCATTCATTAAAGTAATTCTTATATCCCAGGTTTGATCTGGTAAGGCATAAACGGGAGGAGATAATTGATAATTATTAGGTCTAATTGCAGCCGTAGCCGGATATGGAGTGGCTTCACCGGAGATCCCTCCAGAAAATAAATTTTGAGGATCCTGGAAATAGCCAGTAGTATTAATAAAAACGTTTACGAATCCATTAGGAATCCAACCGATCAAGTCGGTTCCATTAACTATTCCACTAGCAACAAAACTTCCTCCAATAGAAGGAACTACAATTCCAGGCGTAGATCCAAACTGATGAACGACTACAAATCTATCTTCTCGTATTAAATTTGCTTCCGTAATAATGTTACCATAATTTCCCGTAAAAATAGAAACTTCTTCTCCCGCATTCGGATAATCATCCGAATTATACGCTCCTTTTCCATTTAACGTCCATTGATAAATTTGTTTTCTCATTGACATCAGGATAACCTCCTAGTCCCTTCAGGAATAGGATTTGCTCCATCTAAATATAATTGTTGACGAACTAAAGATCTTTTATACCGATTTATATTTTCTACAGTAACTGGTATACCATCCATAAGTAATTTTAAGGCAACTACAGCATCACTGTCTTCTAATAATAAATATTTTACAAAGGCTCGATGAACTTCGTAATCATTTTCAACAGTATAACTGGGTGATCCATCCGGCAATAAAAATTCTACGCCCCAAGTTTGTCCAGGTAAAATATAAACTGGAGTGGGTAAACCATCCGCAAACTCTCCAAAAGTAAATACAGAGTCAATACCTCCAGCAACTCCTATAGTGTCGGGAAATGGGACAATATTGGTAGGTAATCCATCCTGTAGACTCCCGTCTGGATTCTGAAAATAACGAGTAGTTTCTACTCTAATTCCTACAAAAGCAGATTGTTTTCCGTTTCCGCCTCCAGGGATTCCAATTTTAGTTCCATCCCACCCAGCAATGGCATCAATAATTATAAATTGTGTGGCTCTTACATCGGCAGTATTATCTAAATTATTTCCGTATCCGCCAGTAAAAATATCAATATATTTTCCCGCAGGAATGGCAGGAGATCGCACTCCAACAGAAGGATTAAAAACAGGATGTCCTAAAAAATAATTGCCGACATGATCAGTAGGAACGACATTTCTCCATTCATAGGCTTGTCGGCGAATCATGTTATTACCAATATGGCTTACGCTATCCCACTATCTAAAGGTTCTGACTATAATTGTTTATAACTCAGTAACGAGCAGCAATCTTTTGAATTGCTAACTCACCAATCAATGAAACTTTCACACTTCGCTCTAATGGAGCCGCTATTTGTGTGTTATTAGTTACAGTAATTTGAAGTGGTTGTTGGAATAAAGCCAATACTGGGGAGGAGAAAGCCAAAACTTGACCTCCATTAGCAATGTTATTGTGTAACCAACCAATATCAAAAGAATTGGAAGGAACGTTATTTGGTCCGACACCAATTGTTACGCTAAAATCATAAGCAGTAGTAGCCGCTGCACCAGTAGTGTTGTCTTGAACTTCTACTGCAATAGCGTATAGTCTAACTTCTTCGTTGTTTGCTTGATTTGTAAATATACTTACGGTTGAACTTGTAAATGCCGCAATTGCACCACCGGACGCATCAAAGGTATGCGTGGTTGTGTAAATTTCTGGCTGTGGATCTTGATTTGCCATTGTAGTCACCTTGTCTGTATTTTGTTACAACTTCCTACTACTTAAAAGATTCCATTATTCCTTGATTAGAAACAAGTCATCCTCTTGATACACTAAAGGGGGCTTTTCTACGATCGGATCCGGCGGGATTATTTTTTCTTGACTCGCCTTTACATCAACATAGGCTCTAAATAATCCATAAAGTTTTGGGGCTAAGTCTTCTATTTCTTCATCAATAGTATGACCTTTCTTTTGGGCTTCCTGTTCGAGCAAACCATGCAATTTAGAAAGTGCATTCATAGAACGATAAAAACTAGGAGTAAATAATTTTCTTTGCACTGCTGCGATATCGTCTGCGGAGTTTTGGGCTAGAATAGCCAAAATAACTGCTCCTAAATTTGTGCTAGTAATAAAAACTAATAATTGCCAGTTGATCCAAGCAGTAGGATTTACAAAATAAGAAAATAATTGCAGCACAACAGCAATAGCAATAATCATTACTAACATCTGCCGACCGGTAACGAATTTAATATCAGAAAGTTTTTCGTAATCGTCCATAACTTATGCCTCCATGAATTCTAAATATTCTTTGTGAAATCCAATATGTTGATATCCATACTGCGTTACTGATTCAATTGCCTTCTTCTCCCATTTACGACCCTTGTCTATTAAAAATCTTGGTTCTCTAAAAATTCCTTGATTAGAAAGCATGATAAAATCTTCGTAGTAGTATAAGTTAATTAGGTGTTCACCTATTTCAATCTTCTCAATGATCTCTGGAGTTTGAATTGGTTCGATCAATTCTGAAATATTTTCTGGTAAATTATTTAAATCATCGGGGGCTATTAACTTTCCTTGTAAAACAATCCACTCCTGTTCAAAGATAACGTCCCATGATTTAGCATCATGTAGATAATCCAATCCTAGATTGCTTTTACGATTCATTAAAAACTGCTCTCGTTTAGAACGAAGATAATCAATCCAATTCTCATTAGGAGGGGACATAGTTTTATATTAACTCTTTAGTATGTAATACTTCTCTAACTGTCAATTTATTCTACCGGGGCTTCATCAACATAAAAATTAGAATCAATTACTAACTCAGTAGTTTTTTCTGCCAAGTAAGCACTAATCGCACTGAAAAATATAGTTACGACCGCCATACCTGCAAAAACTCCAGCCGGTGGAGGTGTGGATAATGCTTTCAAAAAAGTAATATTCTGTTCCTCAGACTCAGCCACAGAATGATTTACCCAATTTTCTAACATAAAAGTTACGAATACTGCTGCTCCTACGATTGTCGTCAAATCATTTTTATCTAATTTTATCATAATATCACTACTCACTTTCCATAATTTCTAGGGCTTCTAAAGTTGCATATCCTATAAGTAATGCTGGAATGGCAATAATTACTATATCTCGTTGCCTTAAGGCATCATCGGGAAATCCATGTTTCTGATATGTTCTTACAATGTTTAACATTAAAGAACTAAAAACTGCAAAAGTTCCCACTGCAGGAACTAAAAGAGTCATCCAAGAAGATCTACCAAATTCTTTTCTTTGAGAAACTTCTTCAGCAAATTTATTATTGATAGATTTTACTTCGTCTGTCTTTACAGCCGTAGTTTTTTTCGATTTATTTGGTGGTGTTCCCATACTCAAACCTCATCATTATCTTCAACCCACTCAAGCAAACGACCGGCTCCAGCCATAAAAACACCAAATCCTAAAATAGTCAAACCAAAAATTGCATTTGTGGAATATCCAGTCCTCATAGATAATTGTTCTATTTCACTCATAGAAGATGCATCCGAATCAGCATTTTCTTCTTCGGCTCGATATTGAAGGGGTAATTCATTTTTTGGAACTACTGCGGTATGTTCTCCAATTTCGTCTGAAGTTTTACATCCTAAAACTGGCCACAGAGGATCGCAAACACGAGTATTAGTCATACGGCGAGACAAAGCACCAGGCATAGAATATTCTAAATATTGCCAATCTTGTGGATCCGCACCACCAGAAGGTAAAATATTATTTGGATAGAAATAAGGCCCAATAATAGGCTTTATTTTCGATGGACTAATAGATTCTAAAAAATCCCAAACCATGTTTCAAGACCCTCCTTACTTCCTCAGTTAAAATAGTTTTCCGCCACGAGCATCATACCAAGATTTTATTCCATAGGCAGCAGCAGAGAATAAAGTAATTCCGGCGACAACTTGAACCACAGAAGGGTCATCATCAGAAGTCTCGGAAGAACTTCCATCCGGTAATTGCATAGCAGATGAAGATCCATCGGAATCTCCGGTAACATCTCTAGTTCCGGCACTGGTAGCAATGGCTCCACTTGCATAGGGTAATCCTGCTTCTCCATAGGGTTGATAAGCAGTTCCAGAATCATTTAAAGTATTCAAAGTTGGCACCCAAGCAATCCATGGAGAACTACTAGGGGCTTTAGAAATTGGATCTCCTGTATTTTCATCATACCCATCTATTTCTTGTTCAGTTACAGTGCAATTAGGATCCGCAGGGTCACAACCTGGAGGGTTATAAACCTTAATATAACATTTTCGACTGTATAATGCGCCTGGATCGCATCTAATATTGTATCCAGTTCCAGTAGAATTAAATTTTGTAACCATAGTAAGCCCTAACTCAGACTTACTTTCGTTACACTACTATTTAAAAACATGGATTCTTAGTTAAACTGAACCATTCATTGAATCATCTTCGTTATCCTCTGGAGTTCCATTAGTTCCTCCATTGCATGAACCATCATCTACAGTTGCATCCGGATTATAATTTTCAGCAGTTTCATCCATACAGCCTTCAACTTCTGAGGAGTCATCTCCGACTACCTTTTCATAGAACTCTAAAATTGCATCACTTTGCGTCCAAGCCGCATACAATCCACCGAGCATTAATAGTCCTACTAATACCTTTTTACTGCGACCTTCTTCTTTTTCGATAGTTAATTTTTCACCATCATCTAGATCGACATCCGCTGAGAAATCTTCGGGACCGCCCATATCAGATGGACCATCAGTAGAAGGATTTTCAGTTAATGGGGATTCTTCTAATGGAGACTCAGCCCACATAATATTATTTGGTGGAGAAGATGGGGAGGAAACTCCAGCATCATTTTCCCAAGAAACTATTTGGTCGCCAGCAGAACCTTCTGCATTAGATACTTCAGAAACGGTTACTGCCTGATCTTCAGCCATCCAAGCAAAGAATTCTTCAGCACCCATTTTATCATAACCCTTTCGAGTTTTAGTTTTCATTTTTCTTTGCATAGCACGAGTTGCTTCGTCTGCAGTAGAATAAAACGGAGAAGTCCATACAGTAGGATAACCTCCTCGGCGACCATAAGCATTTACTGCTTGGAAACTTCCAGAAACTCTCTCTACTACAGCAAACAAATGATATTTAGAAGACGATCCACCTAAAAATCTTAGATAAGTAGGTCCGACAACTATTCCTTTAATTCCAGGAGAGGATTCAATAGCATTAACTGCTCGAGCCTCAGAAATCATATCTATGCTTTCCATTGTGGCTTCGAACATAACTTCAGCATCCATTTCTTGCATAGCATCAGCCACTACATCTTCACTTAAGAAGTAAGAGTTATTACTTGCCGGTGCTGATTCTTGCGGCGTTGATGAATCATCCGCCACTGGCGATTCGGCAACCGGATCTGCGGCGAGAGGATCTGCCGCATCCTTATTTGCACCAATAAATTCTTCAGATTCCGCAGCCATGACTTCCATAACTTGAGGTTCAGAAACAACTTCTGAAACAACTTCTGAAACCTTTCCGTGCATATTTTCGTAATCGGATTTTGAAACCCAGGATTTGATAGTATAGGTTTTACCAGTAGATTCTTCAGTATATGATCCTATACCTTGATATTTTGTGCCACGCTTACCATCGAGGGCTATAATGTCATCAATTTCTGCTTCTACCTTTTTCCGTAGACCTACACAATAAACTTGACGCTTCATGGTATAGTATAACTCCTTTCGTCTATTTAATACTTAGTAATTTATGCTAAACTATATTATTTAGTATAATATAGACTTAGTAACTGAATGGACTACTACTTGCCCCTTTTCGATAGAAAACTGGTTGTTGTCCTACGGCGGCTCCATGCATATTACCTACAGATCCGAAATCCGCAAAGCCACCTGCTGGAACGTGAGTGTTCCAATTACGGCCAATTAAATCTAATTGTTGTGGTTTTTCTTTTTTAGCCTGGGCTGCTTCTTCTTCTTTTTCTTCTGCTTCAGCGGCCATTTCTTCCATTTCTTGGCTCATATTAGTTACATAACCTTCGGCTTCAGTAACTAGTTGTTCGTAATTTTCAATTTCTTCTTGGGCTTGTAGTCCTCGAGATAATCTACCCATTCCGAATAAAAAAGAACCAAAACCTAAAGCGTCAGCCAATGGACCATAATTTGTGCCATTAGCAGTAGTAAATATTGCACCTTCATGTTTGGCACGATCTAACATAGAAACACCTAAAAGTGATCCACCTAAAAGAATAGAAAATAAAGTCATATTATCTTCTCGAAGTTCGGCACGTATTGGTGATGGTAAAGCATCCGCTTCAACATCATTTTCGCCAGCGAGAATTTTATTTCTTAGTTCTGCAAAATCAACTACCATTTATTTTTCACCTCTCGTATCAGTTTTTAAGTTAGCCCCACAGAGCGTCCATCAAAATTCTGACCGAAAGATCCAACGGTAGCACGATCGATAAAGGCTTCAAGACCTGGAGTGAGTCCGTGAGAACCAGACACTCCAAAATTGCGAGCATTTTGTCCGTGAGCCATTCCATTTAATTGATCTACATCTGTCATGACTTGAGATACAGACCCTACATCCCGATTGATGGATAAAGGAGCAGAGCCTACTCCGGAATCTGCGGCTTTGGATTCTTTATTGGTAAAAGAATTAATAATAGTCATTAAACTATCGATTAATCCAAAATGATATGCTAATGCACCCGTAATTACTCCGGCAACAATAATTGTTTTCTTATCCATCATTAATACACCTCCTGTTTTTAATTTTAGTCATCCATTCTTTTAACGGAAGCACCGATTGCCATTCCAATTAGTGAAATTCCTATTAAGGCGGTAGCGTTCAGAGCAACTACTCCTAGAGCCATTTTAGCCCCAGTCATAACTTGATTGTCTATAATAACTAATGGTGCATCAGAATCTTCTGCACCTAAATCAAATTCTACTCCCCTTCCTAATCGTGCCGGAACTACATGAGAACTCATCATAGATGCGGCTTGGGCTTGGGTTTCAGCAGAGAAATCTTCTGGACCGCCCATATCGGAGGGTTCAGCAGTAGAAGGATTTTCAGTTAATGGTGATTCTTCTAATGGAGATTCAGCATTCATAAAGTCAACTCCTCCATCTTGTTCATCTTGAACTACAGATTCATCGAATAATTGATCTTCTGAAGGAGAATAATCCATCGGTTGTGATTTGATTACATCTCCAGAAGGTGAATCTTCAGCACCCATAAAATCGACACCGCTGATTTCAGCGTTTTGTCGAGGGAAATCTTCGTATTCATTCATTTGGCTTTCAGCGTGTAGAGGGGTCAAATTAGAGTTATCAGTTTGCTGGCCGAGAACTCGACCAGAACCTTGAGGGAATGATGATGGATCAGGAACTACAGGAGTTTCTTCTGCTTTCATACTATCTATGTCAGCACATGAATCACAGACAGCGATTGTGTGAACATACTCATCACCATCTAAGCCTCGATACAATTTAACATCTTTTGATCCACTCATGGATCCCATATCACAAAATATACAGTCTTTTGCGGAACCAGTTTTTCTGGACATGGTGTATTTTATGTTGTGCTACTATTTAATGTATTGCCTTGAAAATCTACGCAATAAATCTACAGTGACTTCACTGATAGAAATCTTCATGTTCTGCAAACTCATCATCGTCTGTCATAGAAGGAAGTTCAAAACCATTTCTATTGATTTCCATCAGAGTATTTTTTCTTTGTTTTAATATTCTTTCTAAAGAAAGTTCTATATCCTCTTGACTAATTTTGTATTTTCCTTGTTGATAATTTACTCTTTCTAAGGCATTTTGAAAAGCATTTCTAATTATTTCTTCGAGATAGGCTCCGGACATTTGTTCAGATTTTCTAACAATATAAGTCATATCTAAATTTTTATCACAGTTCAATGGATCCAAATATTTCTGTAGAATTCTTTTTCTAACTGATGCATTAGGATATCCTAACTCTATTCGAGAATCGAATCTTCCCGGTCTATCTACTAATGCCCAATCTAATTTGTCAGCATGATTAGTGGTGGCTAAAGTAACGACTCCAACATTAGATTCTATTCCAGATAATGCATTCAAAAATTCTCCGAGTAAGGGGTGATCTCCAGACATTCTAGAAATTCCTCCGATAGTATCTAGATCTTCTAAGATAACTAGAGAGGGTGCTAATTTAGAGGCGATTCTATAAACCTTAGAAATGTCTCCTAATTCTTCAATGTGATCCCTAGTAACGACAATAGTAGTAATATCTTTAATACTATTTCTAAGAATGTTTGCAGTTAAAGTTTTTCCAGTTCCTGGAGGACCGTTAAGCAAAACTCCTCTACTTAATTTTTGTCCGTTGTTTCTAAACAATTCCATGTGAGTAAAGAAATCAATAATATGTCTTTCTAAGGCGGCACGGTGTTCCTTAGTAAGAATGATATCATCCCATTCATAATTAACATCAGATTCAATAAACTTTAAATCTCCATAAAAGGTGGCATTTTTTAGTAGAGTGTTTCCTGCCCAATACCAGTTTTGAAAATCATTCCAAAAATCTTTTCCGATTACGCCACCTCCATCAAAGATTACTCTTAGGTCTACATTAAGACCATCGTAAGGTATTAACCAAATTGCGAATCTCTCTTTGGATTCTTTATGCTCTAACATTAGAATGGCTTTCAAAGGAACTTTGTATCTATTACCTTTTAGCAAGAAATCGTGATAAACTGGAGAGCAGATTTGCCCACCTAAATGATGATTTGTAGAATTAGTAATGTCTATGATATCGAAATGTAAATTAATATAACGCATCATACCTTCTATTAGAGTTGGAAATTCATTTTCCATCACATCTTCCATTTTGTGTTCTAATTCTTGAGTTGTAATATCAATAAATTTAGAAATCTCTACATCCATGATATCGGTTTCTCTATTAGCATCAAGATCTAGTTTAATACTTTTAACTAGTTCCGCAATAGAACTACCATCAATATCAATTTTTCCTACCGGAGTGTTAATCGATATTTGATTGCTTTTGGAATTAGTTTTAATATCATTAGGTTGCATCATGCTCATGATAAATAATAGTAGGGATTACCTACTTAAACCTAAAGAGTAACCTATAAATACTTGAATTTCAGGTTTGGCGAATCGAAGTGTTCGCTCAAAATTAAATAAAAAAGTTAGACCACCCATCACCCGTCACACTGGCACTCAGGCCAATCGGGGCGTATGGGGGTTTTTTGTCCGTTTTCACGTCAGTCGCTAAGAGGGGTCACTTCGGCACACTAATTTAATAATTATGCTGATAGTAGACTTCTCTTATACCAATCCACGTTACCTGGGTTGATGCTTATTCCCATCTCCAACAGTTTGTTAGCGATAAGAGCGTCAGGCCCATCATAAAGCGTGTATTTAGTAA
>JAAHTG010000852.1_pt2 | contig 21072 bp, 5 predicted proteins | sample 6116081 | NCBI WGS metagenome assembly JAAHTG01 (sample SAMN13939989, study PRJNA603662) | sponge metagenome | isolation source: marine sponge | host: Mycale hentscheli | place: New Zealand | collected 2005 | reverse complement strand
AATTAACTAGATCTGTTCTACTTGCTGGTTGAGCCATTTATTCTCTAGTTTCCTATGGGTATTTATGTTCTTTGCGTGACGGTATTATATACATAAACATTACCATTTACTAAAGGATATGTTGATGATCCTATAGTAACCAAAACATCATACATATATCTACCTTGATCCAATGCCTTAGTTTGAGTGTCCGTTAAAGAAACTTGCAGTACACCGCCTAAAGAACTTGTTATGCCAACTGTAAAGGCAGTATAGTTATCAGTACCAGTTGATGCGCCAATACCAATAGATTTGGATAACTTTCCTGATCCAGAGTAACTTGTAAGATTGAAAGCACTATTTGAAGTACTCTTAATATTAAATGTTTGAGTGAAATCTGTTCCACCATAAATGGTCAAATTTGCGCCATAAGGAACTCCAGAATCTGGATCGAAAGTAATTGTACTAGACGCCATCTGTTATTCCTATAAGTTTCATAGTTTCTTGTTGTTTATAGTATAATTTACAAAAAGATTTTGCAATATTCTTTAATTCATCACGATCATCACAACTATCTATCTCGGATGCTACTTTAGTGTATGCAAATTGTTTTGATAAATTGATTAGTTCGATACTATCTGGATCCATGTAATAACTCCTTTAGTAATAATTTAATCTCATTAAGTTCACCCTTTACATTAGCAAGATCTTCTTCAATTGTCTGTACCTTCTGATTCTTTTCAGTTTTCACATTAAGTCTTGAAAGATACTGTGAATATTCTAAACTATTTACATTAATAATTGCGTTGGTTTCAGGATCTCTTGCGAGATCCTTATGACCTTCCATTTCATAAAATTCCATATTATGCTAAAGCAATAACTCTCAATTCTTTTACTCTTGGTACATAGCACTGACTATTTGATGTCAGGGCAAGTTTAATTCTATATGTTCTAAAGGATGGTAGTCTATCAATTGTAAATGTGTATTCTCTATAGTCAAGAGCTCTATTTTCAAAAGCAAGAGTATTTGATTTGGTTATAAAAGTATCAGACTCTCCATTATTGTTTTCTGATGCAATAACTTCTCCTCTAGCATTAAGATTCTTATATCCTGGGAAAGGAGTAAATACTGGAACTAATCCAGGTTTGTTATTAGTTGCAAAGAATGCTCTAATATCAGAATCTTGATTAACATGAGCAGCAACAATTACTTTTATAGATGATGCTGAATTTTCAAGAACAATTTCTTTAGAAAGATATTGGAATGCAGTTGGATCTTCAGTAGCACTATTTACTCTAGGATCAGAAGCATAATCTGAAATAATGTTATTAACTCTATTAGAAGTAAGAATAGTATTTACTCTTTGAGCGTCAATCACGGGACTTACTCTAGTATCTGTCGAAGAAAGGAAAAGTCTCATCTGCATAGATTTGCCACCAACAATATTAGTAAGTTGCAAATCTTCATTTACTTTAGATGCAATCATTCTTGGAGTATCAAAATAATTTTTTTGATTAATAGTGATATCTTGGAATCCTGCATCTGTATATGGAACTTCAGTTCCACTAAAACTTTGACTTGTAATTGTTCTAAGTTCTCCAGTAATACTAGTTCCTGGTACAGTTATATTTTGAACTTGAGGTGTAATAATTTCAAAAGGCATGTTTTGTGATGCTCTAACTCTAGATCCTCCAGTAGATCTGTCTCCACTGAGATAGAGTTTGGGGAATCCAACGTCAGTACTTCTATCAGTTCCTGTTACTGAACTAGTATCAATTTTGACTTGATATTTGTCAAATGTGAATGGATTTAGAGTAGTAACATCACTTAAATCATGAGTTCTGTTGATTCTATTGAGGTTGATTCCACCAAGTTCATACTTATAAACAGGAGTGCCGACTGGATATGTTTTTGGATTTATACCTCTTACAATATTACCTCCAATACTATTTCCACTAACATTGGTATATTGGAGAATTTCATCTCCAATCAAAAGATATCCTACGTTAGTTGTTCCAACTCCAACACTTTCAAAAGTTGAGAATGTTGTTGCTCCACCAACAGTAATTTGACTTGTAGAAGTAGAAGAGTATTCTGCAGTTAACTTAGTAGGTTTAACATCAGGATGTACTCCAGATATATTTACAGAATTATTAGAGAAATACATTCCATGGTTTTGGTGATTAACTGTGAGATGTAATCCGTCACTATTAGTAATTATATTTGAAAGTTGAACATCACCACCAGTTCCAAGTCCAACAGCACCAGAAGAATTCAATTCTGTAGAAATACCAGAACTATTAAAGAAGAACATTGTATTTGCTGCACCAACAACAAACTCACCTTGAACATTATTGAGTATAAGTTCATTAGTAACTCCAATTCCCGCAATTGTTAGTCTTGCATTTCTACCAACAGATGCTGCTCCAATTGTAGTAATTCCAACAACATCACCGACTTGATATCCAGATCCCCCAGCATTGTTAATAGTAGCACCGGAAGCAACAATACTTCCGTTCCTTATAGTAATATCTGCTGTTGCCCCTCTACCATTACCAGTCAAGGTAACAAGATTAACACCGGCAAATGTTTGACCACCGTCTGCAGGAGTATATCCAAGACCTACATTAGTAATTGAAAGATTACCTACAGCAGAACCTGCTGTTCCTACAAGATCACCAGTCGCATTTGTTCCTGATTGGAAGAAAGTATTTCCAAATTCATATGCATCTGCAACAGTTGTTCCAAGTCCAACTCTAATTTTTCTTGAATTGAGAATAATTGGATTTGGAGTTAGTTTTGCAATTTGTGCATTTCCTCTAGTAAGTTCTGGACTATAGAACTCAATAGATCCAGTGTCAAGGAAGTCTGCTCTATACAAAGTAAACTTAAGGTCTTCCCACTGACTTGGTTCCCATGTAGAAGCATTCTGTGATTTAAAGAGTGACCCAAGATAAGGTTGATTTGAAATAAATGTATCAGTTAAAAGATCAGTTTCACCAATTCTAGAGATATAAACACTATACTTGGTAGAGTTAGATGCTAAACAGACAGCATATTCAGTACCACCTTCAACATAGACTGGTGCTTTAAATCGGATATTAGTTGCGATTGACCCATCAGCTGATGTTTCAATGTCATCTGGATCTAAAACAATTTCAGAGAAAGGAAGAATTCTTGCTGTTGGTGAACCATTAGTCATGGTTCTTAACTGGAAGACGACAGGGATATCCATGTCATCTTTAGATCTAAAGAATACATCACAACTAGTTAAGAATACTCCAGTTTCGTCTTCAACTAAGAAAGATTGTGCAAGGGGGTCATAATGACTAATGATTGTTTGTGTTCTTGTTCTTGAAGAAATAACTCTACTGTTAACAACTTCTGTTCCAAGATCTCTATTAACGTTTCTACTCTGGAACTCATTCTTTAATTCAACTCTTGCATTTCTTACAGAAATAATATTTTCTTGAACAGTTTCTAAAGTTCCTGAAGAACTAAACGACTCTTCTGCAATAGTGCTTGCATTATCTTGATTATTATCAATATCATTAGTAAGAGTGAAAGTTTTAGTTCCAACTTCAAATCTTGGGAAAGTTATATTATTGGGGTCAGGAACATAGTAACTTCCAATTAAAGTAGCAGAAAGATCTGAAATCAGTCTTACATTTTGGACAGTAGCAATTGCTCCACTTGTTGCTCCAACAAGTTCCATTCCTTCTTTTACCCAACCATAGAAGTCACCTCTTGCTTGAGATGATAGAGAGAATGTATCTACATTTAAAATAGTAGATGTAGAAGAATAAGATCCAGATAATGGAATATTTAAATATGGATTTTCAGGATATGTTTTAGTTGGTGCATCATAAGGACCTTCTCTATGATTTGATTGAGCAACTCTAAATTTAATATTTGCATTAGATTCAGCAGAGGATTCTCCAAGACCAGTTGTCACCATTTCACCTGAAATAGTTTCTCCAACCTGGAAAACACCAGATGTCATCGTGATTTCAAGAAGTTTTGGAACACAATACTCTGAAATATCAACTCCATCAAAGAATGCATAAAGTCTAGTAAGTGGTTTTACTTTCTTAGAAACAAATTCAAGATTTCTAGATCTCATATATGGAACAAGATCTCTACTAACAACTCTATCTCCAACAGATTCCATATCAAATTGCTCAGTGACAATAGTCCTGACTCCAGATCTAGAACGAGTACCAAACTCTCTTGTAGTTCTAAGTTGTTCTTCAATAACTTGATCAGTAACTTGTCTAGTGCTTACCCTAGTTCCAGGTCTCCAAGTTTCACCTTCACGAATTACATCAGGTCCATTTTGAATAACTCTTTCTCTAGTAGCATCAACAACTTCAATTCCTGTCCAATTGGTTTCCCAAGAATCCCATAACATAGGACCAAATCCTGTTTGAGGATCAATTGTCCCAGCATCTACCATATCTCTGAAGGTTTCTGAATAATTTCCTTCAGTTTCAATAATTTTTGCGTCAAGTCTAGTTGTATCCACCCAGTTATCAGATGCTGGATTAAGTTCTATTGTTCCATTCCAGAAACTAATAAGGAAAGGGGTAACACTTTCGGTTCTTGTTGCAAAATTTTGCTTAATAAATTCAACTTCTGAATAATCTAGAGTTACTACATCATTCTGTTTTCTTATATTGTTTCCTTCAATATCTGCAAAATCTAAATCTTCAGTGGGATCTGTATCAACAACAGGACCAAATATCAAATCGACCGAGTTTGTATAATGTCTTGGACGTAACTCATTAAATCTTCTATCAATTGAATTATTGATACGAAGATCATTTTCTTGTGCTTGGAAATCGTTGAAATTATCAACAAAGAAACCTGATTTAAATCGGTTTAACCCCTCACCATCTGGAACGAAAAGATTTGCTGTTTCTTTCTCAAGAAGGGATAGTGTTGTATAATATTCAAGACTTTTAATTCTATCCTCAAGTTTTTTGATATCCTGCATCTGATATCTCTTATGTTGCATAAAAGATAAAGTTGCTTGTGAAGGATCATATAGGAATGGCGGAAGTTTAACCCTACAAATTTCGATTGCATCGTCAATAGGATCAGGTCTATCAGGACTGTCTGAAGGAGTTCCATACATTATTTGGAATTTACCTTCTTTCGTAAGATAAACTCTATCAATTCTTCCTTGGAAATATGAAACGTCTGCTAAAATAGATTCATCAGATGCTAATACATTTGTTGCTGCTTGACCAGATCCATTAAATGATCTTCCAAGAAATTCTAAGGGAGATCTTGTGTTTGTAAGTCCAGTTACGAATGTAGAAACTCTAGGTCTAATGTCAATAATATCAGTGTTTCTATTAAGATCTATATCTTTAATTTCTGTAGCATAATCAAATTGATCGTAAGAATTAACAGTGGTTATATCTCCATCATCAGTACTTGAATACGATGCATTCATAAAGTATATTTTTAACTGCTTACTTGCAGCAGAAGAATCTGCTTTTCTTTTTATTCTTCCATGATCGTAAAATGTTCTTTCCTGACCTGTTTGGAAAGAATAATTTGAAGAAACATTAAAACTTGGAGTTACTAATGATGAAATAAGTGCAGATGATAAAGACTCCTCAAACTCTACAGTTTCTCCTTCAACAAATACTATTTCATTTTTATAAATGAATGAAATATTGGAATTATCTAGTTTCTCGCATACAATTGCAACAGCACCACTTGTTTGACCAACAAATCTCTCTCCAATTAGAAGTTCTTGAGATGTGGTTGACGGAGTATTGATTGCTTGAAGAGTTGTTTGTGGGCAAGATGCTCCAGAAGTATCTGCAGATTCATAAATTCCATGAATTGTAATAACATCTGGAGTATTTAAAGATATAATCTCATCTTCAACTCTGGTTCCAAATGGATACGACCCATATGATAAACCATTGTTAAGAGTTGTAGTTCCAATTCCAGATCCAACTAATTTTGATTTGTCAATAACTATTGAACTAACTCTATTTTTTATTTTTTGTTTTGCTTTCGGTTTAATTTTCTTCAAAGTGGCAGTTAAAGATGCCCCAGTATTAGAACCTAAATCACGAATTTGTAAGGTTTTTCCATTAGGAGAAATATCTAACTGATCACTATTAAGTGATTCTGTAACTCCATCATCTCTAATCAAAAGATATCTTTCTTCGTCAAATGGTAAGAAAGATTCATTTGTATCTGCTACTACTTGTGTAGAAAGTTCATTACTAGCAATAGTTACATCAAAAGTTTTTCTGATTGTCAGAGATGCATCATCAAGACTTACATTAGATACATTAATTTTTGATAATGGAGTAAATAATGAATCGTCGGAAGATGGAGCTAGTTGTGTTGCAATTATTTTGAAGTCTGTAACATTTAATGCTGCAGAAGGAAGAAGTCCACTAGAAATTCCAGCAACTGCTGCAACACCAGAAATATCAATATGACTAGACCCAACACTAACAACTCTTGCTACAATTGGATCTTCTGTCAGAAGACCTCCAGTAGTGTTATCGGTATATTCAATTAAATCATTTTCTCTTATTAAAGTTCCAGGGAATGATGGATTATTACTCTTTACAGTACTAACTCCACCAACAAGAGGACTTATTGTTGCAATTCCTACATTAAATTTAGTTGATTGAATTACATCTGCACTAAATGTGTTAATTCCTACTGAAGTATTATCTCCATTATATCCAACCATCCCATATACTGATTTGGCGTCAGATATGTTGTGTTCAGTAATTGCAATTGCAATTCTTCCATCATCAATTCCATTAAATATAAGTCTTTCATTTGCAATAAAAGATCCTTCTGCTTCATAAACCGTAAGTGCAGTTCCAGCACTTACAGAATTTCTCAAAAATCCGGTTGCTCCACTACTTGCACCTTTTACAAAGGTTGGGGTTGATAATGTATGAGGTTGATTTATTGCAATTTCTACATTAGTCTGAACATCATAGAGGGCAAAATTCCATTGATTTAAATTACCATCTGAGGTGTTATAAGAACCAGATTCTAATTTAAAATCATAGACTCTAGCAACACCAACTTCTTTTCCAGGTGCGATTTCTTGATTAGATCCAACTCTTTGGTTTCTGAGGCTAACGAAATAGGTATTTCCTAATCCAACTGTTGGATTTCTATAAACTCTATTAAGTCTTAAAGTTGGACCAGTATTATAAATTATATTCTGATCTTCAATAGTTCTGGTTGTTCTTGGTTTATCTACGTCCAAATAAACTGCATTTAAAGATTCAATTTCATATCCTTTTACATAAGCTTTTCCTGGAGAAATTTTATATAATGCAAGATCATTAGAAACAGTTACTCCTCCTGGAGAAAATTGACCTGCATTAAAAATTCCACCATTTCCAACTCTATCGTTTAAAGAGTTAACAGCAGTTACATCAAATGGTTTGACATAATAATGTCCAGATTCATCAAATGTTCTCCTAGCAAGAACATCAGTTAAATCACTAAATCCAACTCCACCACCTGCAATACCCTTTCTTTTGTTTATCTGAAGAGTTCCATTAATAACGGTGGCAAGTAAAATAAAATTATCATCATTAAAATCATCAAGTGCCTTTTTAAATAAACTTACACTAATTCTTAATCTATCTGCACCAGGTGCGGCATAATTATTAAATCCTTGAGAATTATCGTTTAATTCTTCATCAATGTTTGCAGTGACAACACTTTCATTAATTAAAAGACCGATTCTATAATTTGGGGTTGTAGTATATTGGTCTAATATTAAACTTTCCTTATTTACATTTACAAAATTTCCTCTAATAAAATAAATTCCACTATCAATTTGAAATACTGATCCAGTAGCAGCTGCCGATGCTGATAAAGTTACGGCAAGAGGAGTTCCAGATGCTATTGTAGAATTTCCAAGTAAACCAGAGGACAAAGAATCGTTACAAATTAATGGTTCCCCATCACTGAAAATTTGTGTTGAGTTATTGGAAGTACTAGAATTTAAGTAATTAATGTATAATGTTAAATTACCTCTTTCAGAATCCTCTGGTAATATGATACTATCAACAAACGCAGTTACACCTGAATTTTGCCCCGTTATCTTTGTGCCAATCAACTGATCGGCGTAAGCAGCTACAGGAACCCCTTGATAAGTGTTTTCTAATTGAACACAATAATATATTTGACTATACCCAGTGTTTCCTGGAATTACCTTAGATCCCTCTTTGAAAAAATGCTGTCCAAATTTTTCAATTTGATTTTGCAGTATAGATTGAAGAGTTGTTAATTCTCTAGCCTGGACAGGAAATCCAGGTTTGAATAATACTTTGTGATAATCATTTGTAGCATCAAAATCGTCAAAGTAGGGAGCTACGTTGAGGTTCGTTTGTTGGGGCATAATTCTTTAGAACTGCAAAATAACTTTTATGTCTTCTTTTTGATTCGATGACCGTGTTATAGACGGTCTGTTATCAACGTAAATAATATTGCCAGAATGTTTCTTAACTTCTGGATTAGAAACACCATTGGCAAAAGTTTGACCAAGGTAGTATGTACGATTATTTATTACTGTACTTATACCAGAAAAACTTGTGTCAATTGACAAATCTTGACCTGTAGTTGGAGTTACTACTAAAGATCCTCCAGTTCCAGGACTTGCAGAAAACTCAGTAACATCAAATCCATACGTTGGTTGAGTTTGTGCAGTTCCTACTGTATTGAATCCTGCAAGTGACCTGTCTTGCCAATACTTTAAAACACCGGTAGTTTGATCATAATTTATAACTCTTCCTACTGCAGTTGTTCCAGTAGAAACAGTTTGAACAAAGTAAGAGTCTCCTGAGAAACTTGCTGTACTATATCCAGTACCAACTAATTTTAAAGCACCTAAAGAACTTGCTTTGTCTGCAGAGAGAATAGTAGATGATCCAAATTGTTGTGGATTTTCAACTACACCAACTCTTGCAATTTGATTTCCTGTTATAAAATCTGGATTAGTGCTGTCATTTTCAATTCTGGAATATAAAAGAACATTATATGCACCAAGCTCCCTATAGATATCTGCACCGTGACCACCTTGAGATGGAATGATAACATCAAGAGTAGGTCTTGTAGTTCCTGTTGGAACTCCTCCAGCAACTAAATCAACATTTGCATATGTATATCCAGACCCCTGATTAGAAACAGTAACAGAACTAACTTGTTGATTGCCATCAACAACAATTGTACATTCTGCACCACTACCATCACCTCTGATTGGAACTGAAGTATATACACTATTTGCTGTTCCAAGACCAACACCTTTATTAGTCACAGTTACAATTTTTATTCCACCATCAACTGCATTATCTCTGACAGCAGCATTTTCTGTTCCAGTTAACCAATTTGTTGGGACTGGCATAAAATCTGTTGATTCAAACCTAACAACTTCACTAGGTTTAATAGTATAAAGATATTTCCAAATATATCCATCACCACTTGTTCCAGCAGATCTTGGTTCTAAATCAGTAAAGGTTGGTTCATCTAGAGATGGTCTGCCTTCTAAATTATCAGGATTTGTTCCATTCTGTAAGCAAATATAAACTCTAAAATCACTATTTAATATAAAGTAAGATGCCGAATAAAGATTAGTAGCTCCAGAAACTGCAGCAGTATTTGATCTACTGTAGTCATGTCTATACATATCATAAGTTGTTCCTGAACCCCATACTATTTTTGGAACAACTTGTCTTGCATCATCAGTATTGATTTTTTTCAATGCGATCATTGTATCCCAATAATCATTCTCTTGACTAAAGTTGTCCTTAGGAGCAGGTGGATCAGAGTCCCAATCAGTTTGATAATCTGCAGGATTGGTCAATCCAATAAAGGAATAATAAGAATTGCTTGCATTAGATACGCCAGCAATAAAATTACCTGCATTTAATATTCTAATCTGATCAGTTATAATGGCAGCCATTTTGGACAGAGTTTTTCTTTATTTATCAAGTATTAAACAATGTAATTTTTGAATTTCAAGGAATTTGATCTAGTGACTAATGTTGATGTAGAAATACCGGTTCCCTCAGAAATTCCAATTCCACCTAAAGTATAAGAATTATAAGAGTTAGACTCTGCCCTAGCAGTAATGTCTATTCTTCCCCAACTATAATTTCCAAAGAAATCTGAGGTTGTTATACCCGATGTGATGTGTTGATCCACATCAACAGTAACTCTTCTTACATGAGTTGTAATTCCCTGAACACTTGTTGATATAGAAACCGCAGTTCTTACGGCATACACATTATCAGCAAAAGAAGTTCCTACACCTACAGTGTTACCTGAAGGATCAAACGAGGTTATTGATGTTGTTCCTGTACCTATATTAGAATTCCTTACTACAAACAAATCATTTGCATCGAGAGAACTAATTGTCACTGCAGTTCCAGCAATAGAAGTATCTCTAAGGAATGAGTTAAACGGAATATGAACATCAAAGATAAGTGATGTTGTACCAACTCCTACATTTGTGGTTCCAAATCCAACAATAATACCATTATCTCCAGAATAAGAATTCACACTTACTTCTTCTTCAGAGTAAGTTGGAGGAGAAATAAGAACAGTTGGTGGGTTTGTATAAGTATATCCAACACCTGGACTTGTGACGGCAACTCCTGTGACTGTCCCTCCAGCACTAATGGTAACATTACCAAATCCTCTGGATGTAGTTCCAACACCAATAGTTGAACCAAAACTTACCGTAGCAGTTGTATATCCAACACCACCATCAGAGATAGTGACTGAGGAGATAGTACCAAATCCAGAAATAATTGCAGTTCCGGCAGCACCAGATTTGTTTTCTTGTCTTACAAATTTAATTTTATTTTGGAATGTAAGATCAGTATCATTTTCATTTTGTGAATTAAAGATAGGTCTCAGATTATCAACATAGATTGCTGTAGATCCTACTCCAACAGACTTAATAAGATATGCACTTGGATTAATAATCGGTTCATACAATTCTCTATCTTTTCCAACACCAATCTGATTAATAAAGATGTCTTCAGTTTGTTTGCACCAGTCAACGGGTCTCTCCAAAGTAACGTCAGAGACATTTCCTGGACCATCATATGGATTAGTTTCAACTGTGTTGGTAGATTTAACAAACTCTACAATTCTTTCTTCTTCAGTAAGATATGATGCTTGTCCAATTGATCTATCACTCTTAATTTGAAGAGTATCACCTTTTTTCACAGTTTCAATAATATTTCTAAAGATAACATCAGAATCACCACTTCCTTTGTAAAAAATAATATTTACAGTATCACCAATCTTCAATGGTTCGGTAAATACAACACTACTTCCTCCATCAAAGGTATATCCTACATTAGGAACTTGTAGAACATTATTGACAAAGATAAGCAATACATCTTCAACATTAATTTTTGATCCTTTAGATGCAACAATTGAAACTATAGATCCTGCTAGAGTTAAGGGGAAATCTTTTCTTACCCCATCAATAAATTCATCAACTCTATCTAAAACTTGCAGTGTTCCTAATGACCAACCAGCAAACGCATCAACATGAACTTTATCAATTGTTAATTGGAATTCATCTCCAGAATAAGATGATGTGGTTGGAATTCCAGTTGTTCCTCCAATTGCAACTGTTAAAATTTCACCATTACCATACCCATAACCAGTATTTTGCAATTCAAAATCAATAACACTAGATCCTTGACCAACAACAACATTTGCTGTAGCATGTGTTCCAAATCCTAATGTAGAAGAAGAACTATATTCTAATGATATATTAGAATAACTTAAAGGATTATCAAATACAACATCAAGTGGTTTATTGACTTTACCACATCTTGCATAGAAGTGTTCTCTAGTTGAAATTCCAGTATTCACTTCAAAAGAAGTATTATTAATAATTCTTAGAACATTAGTTTCTCCTGCAGCAGGATCTGTTCCACTAGCAGAATTATTTACGTTTCTAGGAGCAATTAATGCTGGTTGAGCAACTCCACTAGAACTATAGAATGTCGGAACAGTTGAAACGCCAGCATTAATTACAAATTCAGTTGCACTGTTAACTGCGGTTACTTTAGATCCACAATATGCAGGGTCAGTTGTTCTTGGATAAACATGAGTAGAAGATCCACCATCCAATCCACAAGTAAATGCTAATCCAGTAAGAATAACGTCACTCTTCTGTCCAGTAGTAGATAGATTATGTGCAGAAGATGTTGTAACTGTCATAATACCACTTACATTGTCATAAATTGCATTCGAAACATTAACAGGACCAGAACCAGTGTAATTGCAAGTAAATGCGATTCCAGAAAGTGTAACTTGATCATCATAAGAAAGTCCATGACTAGTAGAAGTTGTTACTGTGGTTATTCCACTAACATTATCATACAGAACGTTTGATATATCTCTTGGAGCATAGAATACTCTATCAGTGGATATGGAAACTGAAGTGATGTTTCCGTTCGAAATTACTGCTGTTCCAATAGAGACAATATTAGACTCGGATACAGAAGAAGTTCTTATTGCAACATTGACAGTCTGAACTCCTACTCTATAACCAGATCCACTATTTCCTATACTAATTGAAGAGATAGTTCCTGCCACAGAAACTACAGCAGTTCCTCCAGCAGATACTAATGGTTGATAACCAAATCCAGCAGTTGATGCTACAGATATGATAATACCACCCTTTGGATAACTAGAGATTCCAACGTCTGGACCCAATGGAGTCGTATTGGTTCCCTGGAAGGTAATAGAAGTAATTCCAGATTGCTCACTTAAGGTATATTGATCAGATAATCCAGGAGATTGGAATATATCATTAACCAAGACAATAGCACCTTCCGTTGAAATGCCAGGTATGTTAGATCCATTTTGCTTGAGAGTAAATTCTCTTTCAATTGCATTAAATCTAGAAGAAATATTGTCAAAAATATAGTTTTTATGATAAGACTCATTTGCAGTGTCTACAATACCAGACCTCATAAATGATCTTCCCTGGAAACTGGACGATGTAGTAACACCTGTCCAGTCTCTTTCATCTGGTGGATTTGTTGTTGATCCTATAGGAGTATTGCCAAATGGAGCTTCAACAAAATTTAATTTATTGTTGATAATGTTATAGTTTCCAGAAATTTTAGTAACCAAATCACCAGTTACAGCAGTTCCTATTCTTGTACCCATCCATTCCCTACGTACTCTTACGGTGTTTGTACTACCAATACCAACACCTTCTATCTTCATAATTTCATTGCCAATTTGGATAAGATCAGATCCAAAGAAGGAAGTAATCCCACTAAACTCTAATATGTTGTCTACACTTAACATTTGATTGGCAAGTGTTGTAGTTTGAGACGTAGAAACTATAGGTGATTGTATAAGGTTGTCTATAGCAACGATAACTTTTGCATTTTGATTAGTTGCTATAAATCTATGAGAAGTACCAATACCAACACTTTCAAGTTCAACAACTTCGGGAATTGATTTCAGAGCATTTTCTGCACTAGAAGCAATTTTAATAATGTTATCATCAACTTTAACTGCAAATATATTTTCTCCCGGAAGGAACGTGGTATTTGAAGTGCCAACAAAACTAGTTGTTGCAATACCGACAGCAGAGGATGCTGTTCCTACATGAACATATTTTAACTTTTCACCAGAAACAAAGAAGTGATTGGGAATTCTAATACTATTATTAGTAATATTAACAATACCACTATCATTTGCTTCAAAATATCTTTCAAAGACTGGAAGATTTTCATGAGAAAGTTCAAATCCTCTCTTAATGTCAGAATCTGTTCCTTGATAAGAACCTAAATCACTATTAATTGATCCATTAGTGAAATCAATTTCAGTTGATTTTGTTAAATCTTCATCTAATGTCAAAGCATTCATATAAACATTAACTACTGTATCAATACTTGAACTTGGGGTAAAGACGAGTGAGACAGTTCCAGCAGCAGAAACTCTAGACCCAAATGTTCCCAATCCAGCACCAGTTTCTATAACACCATATTCAGTATCATATGTTTGATAACTTTCAGTTTCAGTGACATAATCATCAACAACAATAATTTCAGAAAGTTGAGTAGAGGTATTAGTAGTATTAGTAACTTGTGCTAGGAAATATGCAGAATCATATTTATTAGGATATTCTGCAACAGTATTGATGCCTGGAGTTCCAGATGCAGAAATATTTGTTGTTCTGGCTTCAATTCTTGATCTTGTAAGATCAATAGTTCCAATACCAGTAACTGTATCAGTGGCAAGTCCTACTTGAATAGTGTTTATAACTCCTGTAGTGGCAATTCCAACAGCACTTGGGATAAAATCTACATTAACAGAAGAACCACTAAAGTATGCATGATAGGTGCCCAATCCTGTAGCAACATATCCACCAAGATTAGTAGTTAATCTACCATACTCCAATAATTCAATATTTGTTCCATCATGAACAATATTCAGTTCTACTGATTCAAATTCTTCATTTTTTGTTAAATCTGGATTTATATTGACAAGAACTTTAATACTAGAATGAGTGTCACCAATAGAAACAATTGTAGTAGTAACACCAGATGTTACAGGAGAACTCTTTGTTTCTATAGTTGCAACTCCACCAATACTTGTCGTGCCGGTTCCAAGGAAATTATCATTTAGATTATATGAGAAAATGCTAAGGTCATAATCATTAACTGAGGACCTTGTTGGATAGAACTGCAGTTGAGCATCAGAACCAGATATTGCAAAATCAAATGATCCTTGATCATAATAAGTCTCAACTCTACCATATTGATTTAAATATCCACGAGACCCATCATGTAACAAGTCAACAATCATTAATTGTCTTTGGGCATTATATCTCTTATCCCTTACATAAGTTATATACTTTTGAGATCTAACATCACTTAGACTAAAAGTATCAACTACACTAAATGGATTTGCCCTTGGATTACTATTAAACTGACTACTAATATCATCTATTGAGAGAACTCTGTTTCCAACGGATTCGAAATAATCAGTAAGAATTCTATTAGAGAAAACTATTTCGTCAGATACAACTTTTGAACTTTGATTGAGATTGTTTTCAGTTACAATATCAAATCCATAGACACAATTTAAACTTGCAAAACCATCAATATTATTAATTATGCCCATATTTGTGGAATTTGTTGTAAGTCCAACAGACATAGTATTTTCATTGCTAGTCTCTAATTGATAATCAGAGAATTTTTTATAACCTAAAGTATGATTTTGAGCAGAAACAACATCATTCCAATCATCATATGCAACTCTAGATTTCAAAGAATATGAGAAATTTTGGTAATATAAATTATCTTGAAGTTTTTGTAATTCGAAATTTAATTTTCCAAAATCTTCTTGCCATCCCTGAATAACCTTTGAAGTTGCTCCCAAATCAATAAAAGATTCAAATGATGTAATTGAAGATGCAATTCCTTGAACTTTAGAATCTGATCCTCGAATAACTTCACCAACAACAAAATTATCATTAGATGAAACTACTAAAGTTGTGATTTTAGAATCCCAATTTTGAACAATTCCCATTGCAGAATCTGATATAATAGTTTCACCATCTATAAAGTTTTTTGTTTTTAAGAAACTCTCAAAAGTTGGAAAATGTTTTGATGCAAGAATTTTGCCAGAAGAATTAACAGAATTAAAAGTTCCTGGGAACTCTCCACCAGCAAATAATCCAGACATACTGTAAGTCACACTTCCTATTCCACCAAGATTTTCAGTAATCCCTGTTACATCAAATAACTTATAATCGTATTCAGAAGAGTTGTATCCTTTTCCAGTAGACCCTACACCTACACTAATTCCTTCTACAAGGACTCTATCTCCAATCGCAAAGGGGAATGTATTAACCGTACTAAATCCAACGGATAGAGAAGCAGTAACTGTTTTAGTTGAAGAATCAAATACTAAATTATTAATTCCAACTCCGGCACCACTTTGTGTTGGTATAATTGTTGGATTGGAATTATTCATTCCATTCGTATTTTTGAGAATTTCTACTTCAGATTTTCCAATAGTAACTTTCAAATTAACGTCAGTTACTTCTTTTCCAGTTGTTCCATCCAATACTACAAGTTTAGGAGGAACTGAGAATCCTCTACCAAACGAAGTAATCCCAACACTATTAAATGATGCTAAAGAATTTATTTTGATAGATTGTGGCAAAAGAATTCTTGGATTCAATGTTGGATCTGATGGTAGATTAAATCCAATGTCATCTAGAGACATTCCTTTTAAAGAACCAATTTTTGAACTCTTAGCTTCTAAAATAGCACCATTACCACCAAGAGTGTTAACTGTCGTGATACCTGGCAATGAGTAATAATTTGTACCTTCATTGTTAAGTTCAACTTTTGCTATTGGTCCATAAGTATGAGTACAATCAGTTTCATAAGTAACTAAAGATGTTGTATCATAAGATAGTTTTTCTGGAACATTTGCAAGTGAGTATGTAAATGTAGTTGTTGTTCCTACAGTAATAGTATGTTTGCCATTATAAAGACTCTCTCCAGAGAAAAGAGTATTTCCGGAAATGACTTCATTGTCTGTATAAATTTCTACTTTTGATGTAGGAATATCACCTTCATATAATGGAGTTAAATTGTAGTATAATTCGGTTGGAGTATTTTCATTAACAAATAACTCTGCTTTAGCACCAACTGTTCCAACAATTCCCTGTCTAGACAACTCAAATGTTTTACTTTCATTGGATTTTTCCCATTCTTTAGTAAAGTTTTTATCAACATATAAATCAAATTTAAATGCTGGATAAGTTGTTCCTTGTTGAGTATAAGAGAGAGAAGGATCTGATAAATCAAATGTTACTGTGGAATTTTTATATAATTTTACTAAAGGTGATATTGGATTAATAGTACCAAGTGATGCACTGGTTATTCCTACAACATTTGGTTTTATCTGAGTGGAATCATAATAAGTATTTGATAATTTAATTCTATTATCATCAACTCTTACAACATAGTAAAATCTATCACTAGAAAGTCCTACAGAAGAAACTTCTGAAGTATGGATTATCTTATCACCTGTTTTAAATCCATGAGAGTTTATAGTTATAGTATTATTTGTTGTATTAACTCCTACAGTAGAGAATCCTACAGGATTTACTACTAACCTTCTATTAAAATCATTATAAGTAAGAGTTACAATTCCAGTATTTTGTGGATTGACATTGACAAAGATATTATGTGGTGAACTTAATCCATGAGTTCCTGCGGTTGAAACAGTAACTAAGTTTCTCTTTATATCACCAGTAATTACATTATAATTTGTTTTAAAACTATGTGTATTCCCAGTTCCAACACTTCTAAAGAATAAAGTAGTTGAGAGGGTATTTGCAAGACCTACAAACGTTCCTGTTATGCCTAGTCCAACTCTTATAGTCGCAATTCCAATTAAGTCGTCAGTAATCTTTGCAACAAATAAATTTGTTCCATCCGAGAGAGTAGTCCCAATTCCAACATTAGTTTCATCTTGTACAATTATTCCAGAACCCTTAACAGTTCCTATTCCTGTAGAGTACGTTATTTGATCTCCAGTCTTCAGATTATGACTTGGTAGATAAAGTGCTTTAGTTTGAATAAAGACTGAAGTAACTGCAGCACCAGGATTAGAGAAGGAAATTGTTGTTCCAATACCAACTCCAGCAGTTGTTCCTAATCCTACAGTTTCTGCGGGATCAAAATAAATCTGTTTATTAAGAGAATACGAATAGTCTGTCTTAAATCCAGAATTAATTTTTAATTTTCTAGGAATCTCGTAAATAAACTTTCCTATAGTATGAGAAGATCCAACAGTAGTATCAACTGCTCTTAGAACTCTAATTCTAGAATTTAAAGGATCAACATTCAGAACCTTAATTCTTTCAGTTCCTACAACTAGAGTGTCATTTTCTCTAATGCTTGGATAATTTAAATCTCCAGAAACTCTAAAATATGTTACTATTCCTGTTACATTTGTATTGCCAATAGCAACTCCTGTGGTTCCTACACCAGCAATTGTTAATCTATTCGTTTTTATACCAACATTATAAGATCCTTCAATACCAGAAGATGTCGTAGATAATCCAGAAATAGAAATAACATTAAGAGGTTCAAAATTATGAGGATTATCTGAGAAAATTAAATATTCACCTTTGGATTGTCCTGGATATATTTGAATACCTTCAATAACACTTGAAGCTACACTTATATTATTAACAGATCTTCCTTTTATTCTTGTTATCTTTGCAGATACTCCCTGTCCTTGAGTTTCATTATTATTAAAGACTAAAGTTTCATTAATTCTATAATTTGACCCTCCAGTGACAATACCAATACTATCAATTGAACCAAAAGAAGTTGCATTAATAGTTGCTGTTTGATTTAACTTATTAGGAACATAAAAATATGGATATGATAAATCATCCTCAATAGTATTCAATGGTTGCGTATTTCTACGCCAATCTTTAAAAATACTAAAAGAATCGTAGTTTGATTGTGGATTGAAATTAAAGGTATTGGGAATACCTTTATAATTATTACCAATTATATAAGGAAATACTGGTTTGCGATTTTTTTCAAAAATTCCTGATGATTCTGAGAACTTATCGTTAATAGTGGCAAAATATGCATATGTTCCTTTTGGAAATTCTGGAGTTATACAAAATCTTCCATTATTTTCATCAAGAACACTATTGTCAGAAACTTCTTTATGATTATAGTCTTCAATAAAAAATCCTTCAGGGAAAATAGATGTAGGAGGTCTATTATTTTTTATATCAATACTATATCCAGATCTCATTTGAGAAATTACACCACCATTTAAATTTGAATATCCATACGGACCATATATTGGATGTCCATCATATGCAAATCCTAAGATAGGAGAATGTTTTGTAGATGATACTTCTATACCATTAACTTTTCTAAGATCTTTCTCTCCATACAAGATATTGCCTTCTTGATCCGAAGCAAAAACTGTTTCTCTAAGTTTCCTTGGTGCATATAAATGAGAATACTGAAGTCCAAAATCTTTCGATTTTAATCCAGATATAATTATCCCATCATCTTGAGAGAAATATGGATAATATTTTTCAAATAAATTTACTCTCCAGTTTTGTATATTTGCTTTAAATACTGGCAATTCTTCAGTAGATCCAGCTGGTATAACATTAATAACAGTTAACCCAAAATCATCTGAGTATCCAGTACCAGGTTCAACAATTTTAACGTCGGTTACTGATCCATTTTCTAGAACTGGAACTAAAACAGCTCCTACTCCATCACCAACAACATCTAAATCTGGTGTAGAAAGATATCTACTCCCAGATTTTTGAATTATGACCTCAACTATTTTTCCACTAACAACTATTGGAGTAAGTTGGCAATCAGATCCTGATTCAAGTTCGACTGTAGGTTGTCTATCTAAGTTTAGAACTTCGGAAGATCCATATCCAACTCCATTATTCTCAAGGTGTATAGAGGTTACTGTTCCTCTTACAATAGGTTGGAAAGATCCTTTGAAGGTCTCAGTTCCAATAGAGGATATACCAACATTTCCTGATAAGGTAATTGTGATATCTGAATAGTTGAAGTTATGAATTCCTGTTCCTACAGAAGTCATATTAACATATTGTCTTGTTCTGGTATAGAACTCTCTATCACTTGAAAGTCCAACTTGCGAAAGATGGAAAGAATCTTTATCGACTGCGGTTACATAATATTCAGTATCTACAGGTAATCCAGAAACAGGAGTTCCTGTACAGGTATATTTTACTTTTTCACCAGTTTTGTAATCATGGTCTACAATTGTTACAGAGTTGGATGATGTATCAATTCCTACTGGAGTACAAGTTCTTTTTTTGTTTTCATAATTAGAACCACTATTAACAACATTAATTGCACTGACTATGGATTTTTTATTTACTGTTTCTAAAGAATGTTTTCCAATACCATAATCAGTTAAAAATACTGTATTAAGACCTGAAATTGCATCTGCTTCATTTTTATGCAATCTAATAGTTACATTATTCAGAACTGAAACATAATATGCAGAATCCGTAACTATTCCAACAATTCCACTTTGAGATTGTGTTTTATATAAAACTTGCTCGGCATTTCTAAATTTATGATAAGTGGTAAATCCAATTCTAGATTGAGTAGATGCTGTTCCAACAACAACTTTATTAGAATTTATATCTGCAAAAAACTCAACTTTATGATCAACTAATTTCATGCTAGCTTGAGCTATAGCACCTGATCCATTACCACCTTCAATTTTAATTGTTGGAGTATTTGTATAATCAAATCCAGGATCTATGATTCTAACTTCTCTTAATGATCCAGAAACTGCTGCATATCCTGTTGCACCTGTTCCAACTGTGTCTGAAATAATTAAGTTGGGAATATTGATCACATCGATGTTTGTCCCTTCAGATAATACATCAATTGTATCAATTTTTCCGTATTTTATTACATCTTTTCCTTTATAATTTAAAATTTCAACACCGTTAACAAACATACCAGTTAATCCTGGTTCAGTTTTTGTTAAAATTCCCTCATTAACAGGTTCAGTTATTTTTCTCAATAACTTTTGGGGACCTAAAGTTTTACCATTAAATTCAAAAGGTCTTATAGTGCTATTAGAAACTGTTGTTGAATTATCTAAAGAGATAAATTTTGAATTAAAGATATCATTTCTACTTTTTGCAAACTTAACATTTGATCCATTAACTCTTTTTACAAAATAAAGTCCATCATCAAATAATGCAGTATCTCTAACTTTTCTAGTATCACTGCTACCACTATCATTAATAAAGGTTTCATCAATTAACTGTGCTTCATAATAAACAGAATCTCCAGTATAAAATCCATGCTCTATTCCAGGAGAAATTTCAAACTCATCTCCAAGAAAAGTTCCTGAGAATTTAAAAACTCTAGCAGACACATTTAAGGGTTGAGAATCATAATGTGGTATTGACGGAGAAGAAATTAAATATTCTCCAGATTCATTCTTATAAACATTATCAA
>JAAHTG010000283.1_pt2 | contig 21108 bp, 24 predicted proteins | sample 6116081 | NCBI WGS metagenome assembly JAAHTG01 (sample SAMN13939989, study PRJNA603662) | sponge metagenome | isolation source: marine sponge | host: Mycale hentscheli | place: New Zealand | collected 2005 | reverse complement strand
TTATCTCTAACAGACGGAGCCCAAATTGTTTCATCATTAAGATAATCATCTACTACTACCCAGTATGGATGTCGTCCTCTAATAGCGGAAGAATGTCCTTTTACTTGTATGTGAGAACCATTAGATGTCTGAATCTCTTTCCTTGACCACACCTTAGAACTACCAGATGATGGCTCTAGGTGCTTAAACTTAGGGTTATTGTGTATCTCTTCCTTTACCTTCTCAAGTAAGGAAATCCCCAGTGATTCTTCATGGGTTATTATGATACCAAATTTCTTCCCTTTATCTCCTTTCCATACCTGCCACAAAGGATAGGCATAAGAGAAAAAATGGGACTTACCATGTCCCCTAGCTGCTATAATGCAACACTTTGAATTACTCTGAACCGCAGTTGCCCACTCTACATGGTGCGCTCCTATCTCAAACTCAGGTAAAAAACTAGTGATAAAGTATAGTAGATTTGTCCTAGCTAACTCCTCTTCAAACTTATCTTGGAATAAATCAAAGAAGTTGCTGCTTAGGTTCTCAGAGGACATTTTATCTATTGCCGACCTAGCAGCAATACGCATATCCTGTATATCTACATCTTTAGGCAATTCATCTTCCTGTATACCAGAGAGGACTTCATCCACAAGCATATTAGATACGTTACTACTCATCACAAAGGATATTTTAATGTCTTACTATCTGTATCATTCTTGCTAAACAAATACTTTACTAACTCAAAATTAGAAAGACAATCTGATAACGCCCTATGTCCATTCACATAAGGAAGACCTAGCATGGTACATAAATTACTTAATGAATAAGACACGGCTTCTTTACATTTTATCCTAGCAAGAGGTAAAGTGTCTATGTAGGTAGGGGCATACGAATGTAAGTCTTTACCATCCCTATTAAAGACCTCTGATAAAAAAGGTATATCAAAGGTAGAGATGTTATGCCCTACTAAGACTGGACTTAACTTATACTTGGTTTTTATAGTTTCAAATATCTTAATAAGTAAACCTACCAACGAACCTTCGCTACATCCCTCTTTCTCACACTGGGATAAGTCTATGTTGTTTGTCTTCATAGCACTCTCCGTTGCCTCATAACCCTTAAAGGGTTTAATGAGAAGAGACTTCTCAAAGGTCTTCTCTAAGTCCTGCCCAAAGACTATGCATCCAAATTCAAGTAACGCATTCTTCTTTGGGTTTAACCCTGATGTCTCTAAATCAAATAAGAGGTACTTCTGCTTCTGAACTTGTTCCATACCTCTGCTTCAATAGGTCAATACAATCCTTTTCATCTCTACATCCATTGCAATAATTAGGATCGTGTGTAACACAATCTTTTAGGCATTGTTTCAGAGGATTAGAGAGTTTTTTATTTCTTTTTTGATAGTAGGGCAGCAAAGGCACTGAAGTCTCGCCTATGAGGCTTATAGAGTGCTTATTACAGAAACGGTACAATATCTTGGCATCAAACCCTTTATTTTGGTACTCTTTAAATGCTTTTTTGGAAAATATGACATTTGGCATAGGTTGCCTCTCCATATTCTCACAATAAGCAAACCTATATGTCAAATACTTAATCTGTAATGATGTGCTAGCTAAAGGTATATGAACATACTTAGCATAAGACTTAGGAGGTTCAAACCCTACTAGCTTACATAACTCTATATACCTCTCACTAACTACGGACATGTATTCCCGTCCTTGTGTTTACAACAAGTCCTTAATGAATCTGGAACGTTATGGACAGACTTTAGTGAGTCAATCTTAAGAACCATTTTGTAGTCTTTTATATGTTGTTTATGTGCTGTTACGTTAGATACTCGTTCGTTAGCAAGACAATTTACATTACAATAAGGTGTTGGAAACCTATTGGAATTACTACAACCCCCTGCTACCATAAACCCAAAGGCGATATATACGATATACTTCATTTTATTTTTTTGTTTTTTCATGATCTAAATTATTTATACTTTGTTTTATTGAATACAGTAAACACTTGTCATCCTCATTTATTTCCTTCTTGCTCTCAATCAGAGACAACGATACCTTATAATGCTGTAACGCCTTCTCCTTGCTATCCTCATTACTCTCTTCATCAGCATGAGATTTATAGATAATAGCATAGTGAGATAACCACCAGTCATCCCCCTCTATCTCACTTAAATCAATAACAGGAGGGGATTTCTTCCTCCCATCATTCTCCTTGTGCCATTCAAATGCATTCTCCATGCCACAAATATAATACATAACGATACAAAAATCAACCCTTTAAGTTGATTATTTTTTTGTAGCATAGTAAAATGCTACTTATACGAAGAATTAACTAAATGTTAACTCCAAGTTTACCTGAGTAGAAGGCTTGTCGTCTTCTTCAGCATTGGCTAACTCTAGGAGATTACGAGGTCTTGGAGTCATTACTATCCATAACCCTACGTATTGATTAAGAATAGCCTCTATACCCATAGCTACCGCAGGAATAGGTAATGGCATATCAATCCCTTGATAGTCTATACCTGGTCTCTGTGTACGACTAGTGATTCTAGAAAATATGATGTGCTGTTCTTTATGATCGGTAATATACTCCTCAGGTTGTTCTAACCCTATTAAAACATCAAACTGAGGTGTGCTATCTGCATTATCTGTCCCAGTTTCATTTAACTCTACAAGTACTTGAGTGGGTCTAGTAGTAGGGTCTAACAAAACGCCTACACACCTACAATTGCTATCCTTGTTTTGTAAATCATACATGGATAGACCATTAAATAAATTATTAATGGTGTTGTCAGGTATCCTGCTTTTTGATATGAAGCCTCCCAAAGATTGTAACCCTTCTAGCTGATCATCCTCAGGGGACGTAGCACCAGTATAAAATAACCTGTTAGGCATTACGCAGGAGCATCATTGTTACTAGCTACACCATAGTTAGTACTTGTGTCAGCAGATATGAAATATGTTGCAGCAGTGGTTTGAAGAGCAGCAGATCGTGTTGGTTTAGCAGTGATGTTACTATACACCACTGCCCCTCTATTTTGAAATATATTATCTGTATCCTCAGGAAGAAACAAGCCAGTGTTTTCTAAATCTAATCCATTTCCAGAGAAGACGTTCTTATTCCTTTGTTCTACATCTATGTTTTCTCCTGAACGACTATTGCTAGTACCCACAGACAGAAACAGAAAATTAACATTATACTGAAATCCAATAGCACCTGCTTCTCCAGCACCTGCCCCTCTTCGTTGTATCCCACTCTCTTGAACTACACACTTCATGAAAAACTGATTAGTATTATTTGGTATCTGATTTTTATCAAGAATTCGCCAACTGACATCTCTTATGATATAGACATGACCTGTATCTCTACCATCTATTGCTGTACCCGTATAAGCACGAATAGTAGCCTCTATAATTGCAGATTCACCATTTTGATTAGCATAATAAATACGATAAACAAGGGTAGGGGCAATATCTCTAGAAACAGGAAATGCCAAAGTAAGTAAAGACCCTGTCCTCCAGCTACGAGAACTTGAACGTAGAATATTATTGCTTGGAATAGTTGAAATCAATCCCCTACCATCAACCCTATTATATACTGAAGGTCTAAACCTAGAATTTGCCTCTTCTTGTGAATAAAACTGAGGAATAAAACTATTCCTCTCACTACGTAAATCCTTAATAGAATAGGTTACCGTTCCTGCGGGATTAGTACTACGGGTAACACTAGCAATAACTACCTTATTATTACTATTACTTGGCAAAGTTTCATCTATGGTTATTTTAACATCCCTAAACAAGTAAGGATAACGTGTAGTCGGAAAAGACTGACCTACGGGAACAGTACCTACAACGGAATACCTTAATCCTGTCGTAGTAGTTAGGGTTGCTGCACTATTCCTATATACTACTCTAGCTCCCGTATCACTCTCTACGTCTATAACAAGCATGTCTTGAGTGATACTCCTACTATTCTGACCAGGTACAGGAACAAATAACTCTATGGTAGTAGGAGCTCCATCATCCGCTCCTCGTAATGTCTCCAAAAAACTAGTGCCTGTACCTGTAAGTGATATCTCTCCATTGGCATTAGCAGAACCAATACTTACCGTACCTTTTTCATAGTTAGTATCAAAAATCTGAATACTTAAATAAACAGTAGGTAGAACAGTAATAACTCCTAGGGTAGAAAACGCATTAGTAATGACATGAGGTTCTCTCATCTCACCAAAAGCTAATTCGCCTCCATTTGTGTTATTTAAAATACACTTTCCCGTTTGGATAGTAACCGTGCCATCAGCTGCAATAGATGGAGAAAACCCATTGGGACCCTCACCTAACCCATTGACTATCCCCCTTGCTCTAATTGATGTTGGAGTAAGGAAAGAACGTACCTTATCCTCCAAGCCTCTTCGGAGTTCATTAGCCCCAAAGTATTGATCCTCTAGTATTTTTACTTCCATTTTTCTATGAATATTAGAGGATTATGTTGACGTAGGTGTTATTAAGGGAGAAGTAGCTTGAAAAACGCTGCTAGTAGTGGTACGTGCGCCAACCCACCATGATCTATTTGCATCATTATTAAATGGTGTTGATCCAACCCGTACGTTCCCTTGTACATAAAAATCACGAGGGGTCCGACGGCTAGTACCTGCGGGTGATTGGGTTGATCCAAATTGAGCTAATAACAAAACCACGGTTCCATTTCCTGAAATAGAAGGACCTCTTTGAAGACTATGATTATCTACTACCGCATTTGGTATCGTAGGAGGAGGATCATTTAGCAAATCTACACCTCTATATGTACGTCTTGTTGCTACTGCATATCCAGCTTGTCGGTTAGTATCATTCTGTAACCAAAATAAATCCCCTTTTACAAATGCACCATCACGTTGAGTAGGGACCGTAATACCACCATCGGTAGAAGAAAAATCTGTACCATCTCCAATAAAAAATAAATACTCTATATGAGCCGAAGATGAATTCCCATTCATCAAAGTACTACTAGTAAAAACTAAATATATCTGTATAGTTGCAGTAGAAGTAAAGCTAGTAGATCGCAATCTAACAGGCTCTTCGGAAGATAGAGTGCCAGTCCTAACTAAAGGCAATATTTTCTCCGAAGCCACATTAGCTATTTTAGGATTGGTAACAGCATTGTTTGCTATCTTTGATACACTAACAGAATTTGCTGCTAATTTATTGTTAGCAATAGCACCATTCTGTATGTTACTAGTACCTATTGTATTAGCACCTATATCACTACCAGTAGGAGTCGTTCCAGAAATAGGATGCTGACCTCTTATGAGGTTGACATTATTATCGCCTGTTTGGGTGATTACATCTCTAAACAATATCTGACCCTTACTAACAGGTTGTCCATTTATAGTACGTGCAACAACTCTTTGAAAGCGAGAATCTACTTCTGCTTTAGAAGCAAATAACTGGGTTAGTCTGGCATTCTCCATTATGCCTTGAAACAAAGTAACTAACTCCGAAAGCCTATCTACAACAGTATCTGCATCATTACCAGTACCTAATAAAGCATTTATCCTAGCATCTATGTTGTTATTTAAATTAGCCGAATTTACAGGGAATGGAATGTTATCGTTAATAAAGTCTCTTATGGCTTGAATAGTAACCTTATACGTAGTCCCTCCTACCGTAACAGGAATCTCTGTCTGTGCAGATATGTTAGTACCTACACTACCTAAATCACTTATCTTTCTATCTGCCATTAGAATCTAATTTTATCACCACTCTCTTGTAATAGGAAACATTCATCCTCTAGAAGAAGGTTACGTACTGATAACTCTTCGTCTAAGTCTTCTAACCTACTAAACGTACCTAGAGGCATCCATTGGTTTTGTAAATATAAGTTATATTCATCTAAAGTAATACCATTAGGTATAAATCTTTGTATGTCAAAATAAGGGCTTTTTGATAAAAATGCCTGAGGAAAGTGAGTGTTCTCATATATTGTTGAAGACAAAGGATTACTAAAACTCTGAGCATTTACATTTCTAGTTCCATTAACAATAAAATATGTAATCTTATCTTCATCACCTGCTTCAGGTTTAAAAACACGCAACTGGTTAGCATGTAAATTTTCAGAGGAATGTACGAAATCTATGGGAGCAAAACACAAAAATCTAGGAAACGCAGCTCCATTGCTATCAAAAGGCTGCACTCCGACAAAAGAACTCCTTATCCCTGAACTTTTATCTACTGTAACACGGAAGATACCTCCTCTGGTTGTTTTTTCTGTAAAAGCTGGGACAGTAACTATATAATGTCTAGTGTTATTAAGCCTAAAAACAAGTATCCTTTTATTTACCTGAGGATTAGGGGTTGGAACATTATTGAATATATCAGGGAAACAATCTTGGCTATCCTAATGTGTATATGTTCTTGCAACTAGTTTATCTAAAAACAAAGACTGCTTATTAGGATTCCATATTGGAGAAACAAAGTTACCTTTTATGTTTCTTCCCTTTCTACTATTGACCTCCCTTATTGTACCTCTCTCCCTACCTATAATCCCCCATGAACGTCTGAAATTAGGATCAGAAATATCTGTTTGTGAAATAGATTCATTCCTACTTATAGGAGATGCAAAATAAAAAAGGTTAGACAAAAACCTTGTAATAGAACGCACAAAAGTCCTAAAATCACTTGTCTTGTCTATATGACTTTTAGGGAAGATATTGTTTGTTTGATTTGAGGTGTCCTCCAATACTTTTGCTAAAGAATTTGCCTCTGTAAAGCCAGTACTAAAAGACGTAATACCATCTTCAAATCTAGGAAAAGTAGTGAGTAAGTCTATGCTTACACGACTACTAGATGATAGATTAGTAACCTCAATTTGATAACAATCTATTGGTGTACTATACGTTTCATCAAATATACTAGTCCTTGTCAATGGATTCACAAAAGGACTAATAACCGCATCTTCACCTAATAATTTATATTGTACCCTACTCGTTGATGAACGTGGGTTAATAAATAGCTGACTACGAAAGACTCTAATAAACGGACCGAAAACCCTAGTCTCCCCTGGTCTTAGGGTGTGTGAAAAATTTTGAGAAGTAGGACTACTAAACATAATAAGTAGTAAACTGACTGCCAAACAAATTCTGGTTAGCACCTTGTAAATCCCGTATAATAACACTCTCCAATGTTATAGGTAGATTATCTGTTATCCTTATGTTACCAAATGGAGAAAAGAATTGTTCGTTTAAAAAAGATATTCCTGCATCATTATTAAAGGCAAATAACAACTCACTACGTTCAATAGATAGTTTTCTTCTACGTGTTGCATCCCTAAATAATGCATACAATCTTTGAATAATCCTATCTATTACTTCTTTTCTCTGAGTCTGAGTGGTAATCGTATCACTAAACGCCAACCTAGCATCTATACTTACCTTCACAGGCTCTACATTTACAAACACAACTGATGGTGTATTAAGCGGTAAATATTGTACTGAAGCCCCTTGTAATGTCATTAATTCACTATCTGATAACTGGGATAAATTTTGTGTAATAACACCAATTTTAGGTACCCCTACATTTGCTTGTGCCGTAGAAGTTCTAGCTTGTCTATTCACACGACCCATTAATAATAATCTATATAAAGGTTTAGTCGCAAAGATACTAGTAACACTACTATCTTCCGATAAAGCTGCTTGTAGCTTAGCTAATGTACCTTCTGCTACTACATTACCTATATTTAGTATCCTGTCTCTAAAAGCATCATCTGTTTCTGCATCACTACCTCCCGTAGCAGGCACTTCATTTATTACGCCCCTAACACCTGTGATTGCCCCTCCTTGCAGAGATGTTAAAGTCCCTGTCCCTACATTCGTATTACTTCCTGTTGTTAATGAGGTAGCAAGAGCATAAACGAACCTAACACCTGAAGCAGATGTATTTGCAGGGAAGGTCGTAGTAGGATAGTTCGTCAACTGAAACACAATGCCATCATCTCCTGTTACTTGTATGCCAGAACGAAGCGTTACAGCTTGCGTATCATCAAAAGATATACGAACGTACGTTGTAGATGTTTGCGCCCCTCTACGTGCCGTTACGCCCCTTTGTCGGGCAATATCATCTAACCTATCACCAGTAGCTAATTCAGGGTCAATGTATGTCTGCAAGACAGCAGCTTCACCAAGTATCCTTTGTGCTAAGATAGCAACACCATAGCCAATTGCTGACAGGGTAGAATTAGGGGAAATCTTAGTAACCTTATCTGTATAGGCAAAGAGATACCTATTAAAAGCATTTCTTAATTCTTCTATGGAAAATATGTTAATCATGCTAGTAGTTAGTAACTAAAAGGTGTTGTGGCTTACTTGACACTCTATTCCTAATGTTAATGAGATAAGAGAAATCATACTTCCGTACATTAAACCCACTATACATATCATCTATCTCAGGAGTGCTTTTTATGACTGTCATAAACTTAGCCTTAGTTTGCTTTAGATAATCAGCTAGCCTCTCATGATCTTCAATTCCAAAAGGAGACATATCATAATCACTAAAAGTAGTTAAGTAGGGAGGGTCTAGAAAGATAAAGTCTTCCTCAGAGAAGGTAAAACGTCCTAAGAACGCTTCAAAGTCTTCATTATAGAATTTACATCCTTGCAGCTTTCCCTGCATATCATCAGACTTAATGACATCAGTTTTCTTTGTAATAAACTTCTTTGTATAGGCTTGTCCGTAAGGAACATTAAACTCTCCTTTGGAGTTGAATCTGATTAACCCTGAATAGCCGTACTCTCTTAGAATGAAGAACAACGAAGCACGTTCTCCTTTACTCTCTCCATTTCTATGATTAAATGTATCTCGTGCATTGTAGTAAATAGAAGACATTAACTTAGGGTTCTCCTTCTGTTGTTCTCCTACCTTATCTAACTCACTAAAAAAGTCTGTATCTCTATCCTTTACACATTGATAGAAACTGATTAAATCTGTGCTGACATCATTTAGATGTGCTTCCTTAGCATTGATCCCAAAGAAGCATGCACCTCCCCCAAGGAAAGGTTCAAAGTACCTCTTAAAGGAAGGCATATAGGCTTTTATGATAGGAAGTTCCCTTCTCTTCCCCCCAGTCCATTTTATAATAGGCTTCATCCTGCTGTAATCGTTTCTATAACTTCCGTGCCATCAATAAGAGCTACCGCAATATCTAGAAATAGAGATGTACCCTCTATCCTTACCTCACGCAAAGTAACAGATTCTATCAGATCATCCAAATCTGCTAAGTTCTCTATCTCCGTTGCTAATGAATGAATATTACTAATAGTATGTGATTCAGGTCCTAAATATACATCTGCTTCTATGCCTACATTTGGAAACACAGGATGTCCTCCCCTTCTCCATCCTATTAACGTAGTTACATTTTGATTTACTGCTTCATCACCTGACACTAAATCTATATCTAGCGATCCATCGTTCGTATTAAACGAAAACTCTTTCTTTATATCTATCCCTTTAATAGCTTCATTATCTATCTCAGCAACAACAGAGGTGAAATTATGTATAAAAATAAAGTCTTGTCGGACATCTATATTCCCCCTAGGAGGAAGGTTCTTGTTAAGAAAATTTTGTTTCTGGCAAATACGTACCCATTCATTATAGTTATTAAGAGTTTTTTGGGCATATCTAGGTAATCCAGAGATACCTACTATATTAACCACATCTTCCCTTGTACTTGCCCTGTAATACTTCCTAATGTTTTCTATGATACGAAATAAAGATAAGGTCTCATTAGCAGTGTTAAAAACCCTTAAATCTTCTGTGGTGCTTAACAAACTCCTACTTTGAAGTAATGCATCATATATGTCTTCTATTTCTCTCCTTGCTGTTACAAAAGCTACATCTATCTCTTCAGTTTGTTCTAAGTATTGCCGTTTGACAACTGACAACCTCTCCTGCATAGCAGTAAGTTGAGCAGTTAAATCTCCTCGTGCATTAAGTCCCGTAGTGTAGTGAAACAAGTCCATTATCCTGCACTTATACCATTGAGAAGAGACTGGGCAGTACCATCAACTAATACGTTAGCAGCTGTTTGTCCTGCGGACTCCTGTGCATCTTCCAACGTATCCATAAAGTTATTCCTTCCCCTACCAATACGTATATCCGCTATGGTAGTCAAATTCACATTATAGTACCATATCCTGTTCCTCTGATCACTCATTGAAATATTGAAGTTGTTACAAACCACAAATGCCCTAGTACCCGAAAAAGGATTGATGTATTGAAGAAAGAACGGTTGCCCTGTATCGGATACACTGGTCGTATAATCACACATCCTTTTAAACAGATTGAGTGTTCCATAACCTGACTTTACAATAGACGATAACTCTGGAGTTGGAGAATCAGGCGTTCTCCTCTTTTTAAATTCCCGAAAAGCAAACGGAAGACCTTGAACAGGTAATCCCTCACTCTGTGCATTCCTTACTCTCCTAATATCTTCTACAACCTCTTGTGATTCAGACCTTATCTCATTCAGAAGACGACCAGGTATAATTTTGAAGTTTCTTGCAAAAGTTCCTCGTAAATTTATGCTTATAGGCTGATAATTAGGATTGAATGTTACAGACGTACCTATGTGCATCTTTTGTACCTGTATAGGATAAGGTCTTGATTCCTGTACATCCGTAGGGTTTATAGGAAACTGCATAGTCTCCTTCGTATTGTTATCACTATCTACAACCTTAAATTGCAAGATATAGTTAGGTATCTCTAAAGGGAAAGCAGTAGATAATCCCGCTATTAACCCTTGAGAAACAGCTTGGGTCTGTTGTCTGACCAGAGTATTTACTATTGCCCTACTCATGAGAATAAACCTTTTATCTTATTCTTTAATTGATCAATTGACACTTTCATAAGTGATAAAGCTACTGGAGGAAGGGGAGCAGGAGGCATGGTAGTGGTAATTCCCTTCACTACCTTAGTATTAGATATAGTTTCCACTGAAGATACTAAAGAATCTAGAATATCTTTCAAATCATTGCCTGAATTTTTAACTACTAAACCATCATTAGAAACCTTTATCTCTACCTCTCCCCTTGTCAAAGTAACCTCATCCTCTCTTATACGTATAGAGTTCGTACCATCATCATAGGAGTATCCTTCTTCATTGGTCTGTTGTACTACCTCTGTACCTTGTATCTGTGTCCTTTGTGTCTTTGTAATATTTGTAATAGAAGGAGAGATAACCTTATATCCCATTGATGCTAAAACATCTATACGTTCCGCTTGCATTGCTAATATATGGTCTGACGAAAGACTTAACCTTACTTGTCCTTCATCTCCTGTTGCCTGTATAGCAAATGCCCCACTATCTAGATTCTTTGTTATTAAGTATTCTCTATCTTCACACCTCCTATATGTGTTGTCCCATAAACCAAATGCATACTTGTTCTCTGTCATCTGATCTTCAATTATCCACAGAGGCATACCTGTCTCTTGATTAGCAGGAAACACCAACTCTTCTAATACGTGCTTAGGACATCCTACAACGGGATGATACTGATCTTGTTCATCTAAAACAGCAACAGACTGAGACCCAAAACAATTCTGAATATACGTATGCCTCTCTTGCTCCGTAGTAGCAGGAGTAAAGACATACCCAACAAAAAAATTTCTGTTGTACTTGTCAGATTTAGTTGGTCCTACATTACTAAGCATTTCTTTGGCTAAGGAAGAAATTAAACAATTTTATATCTATTTTCCAGTTTTCCATTATTCTCTGGACTGTGGAGCCTCCAGTTTCTCCCTCTGTTTGGTTCGGAGGGTTATTAATAAGACGTTTAATCCCTGCTAAAGAAGGAACAGGTGTTTTCAGTATATCAAAATAACTATTATCTCCAAAAATGTATTGTGCCTTCATGCCTCTGGATACACGTAATGTCATATTGTTTTCAGAATCAGTCCCTCCTTTGAATGATCTATGAATTCCATCTATATAAAACACCTCTTGTGTAGGTTGAAAATATATCCAATTCTTCATTTTAATAGATGGATCATACATCATAGTTATCACTCCCTCACGTGTAAAAGGCAGATAAGAAAAAGCATCTATTAAATATTTTATATCCTGAGAACAAACTAAAGCAAAACGTATAGCATAGCTTAAATCTTCTAAGTTACCTGCTCCTATACTTGTTTCTATGAAGTTTGTTGTAATATCTAAAGGATGCGCCCCCCAACGACACACATACTCAGGAACAATGAACACAGGCAATATTCGTGTTGCTTTAAATTGCGCCCCAAACCTTGCCCCTTTAGGTGTCAAACGAAACCATGTATAAATCTGATCATCACTAATTATTTGTGCTGAGAAATTATAGACACGAGAACTATGTATTGTCTTAGCACGTCTAAACCCTTGTTCTAAGTCTATAAATCCTCCTAATGCTTCTCGTACCGATTCCTTCTCAAATGGAGGTTTCCTCGTTACAAAATTCCAACGATTCCCATAAGTGTCTCCAAAAATCTCTATAAATGGAGGATGTGCCTTTGATCTTAAAGCATTTATGATTGACCCTTGATATACACTCAAATCAGAGAAGGTAATAAACCTATTATCCATATCGGAAGAGAAGACATTATTAACTAATCTCCAAACACCTATATCCCTTGTAACGTCTTCTCCACTAGTACTTCTTACTTGCCTTTGTTCAACTCCAATTTCATCTAGTATCCGATCGGGAACAAACCCTGCATAAGACAAAAAGAATCTTGCTGCGGTAATCCACTGAGGGATAGAACGACCTCCTGCAAAAGGTATACCTTCAAAATTATCTAATGTACCAAATCCTACTGCTTCTAATCTTCCATTTCTAGGAATACGATTTACAAACCTTAAATTCCTCCTTGTTAATGCTTGATCACATACTCTGGATTCATTATCACCAACTACATTAGGGTACTCTGCATTATCTCTTCCTGCAATCCTCTCTACGGCAAAGAAATAAGATCCATCTTCAATAAATGGCTTCATCAAGTCTCTACCCTGAATTTTAGTTGAAAAAACCGCTACGGTAGGATCTCGGGACTCTACAACCACATCTACCAACCCTATCAGGTCAAATGTATAGTTACGTTCTTCTGCATTACGTAATGCTTCTATAATCTCTTCGTGCCTGTCTCCTATGGGCATAAAATAATGAGAGATAAATATTAAGTCATTCTTTTGAATATATCTAGCAATACCAGATTCATCTTGTAATGATGTTTGTGAGACGTTAGTATTCCCTATGGGACTTAAAACGTCTTGGTTTTCCTGTTGCAAGATTTCAGCTGGCAACACATCAGATATAGTAGGAGACAAATCAATAGTGAAACCACTTAGTTGTTCTTGATGAGAAACATCACTATCTAAAACAATAGAAGACAAATTTATCCATCTATCTAAAGCAATAGAGTACAAAAGAACTGTAATCCCTGCCTGTTGATAATGAACAGGAGTATCTACTTCGGCTAATGCAAATGCTCTATAATAACTATCATACAAAGCCCCAACATTAGTCCTATAAAAAGGAATATCACTTCTATTTGACAGCTCAATACGTTGAAAAATAGTTTTACCTGGTACAACGAACCTAGTATGCTTAGGTACAGGAGAACTAGACATTACATCGCTTAATTCAACAGCATCTTCATTATTGTTACTCTTTACTTGATTAATAGATTCTAAAAGACGTTGTTGATTTGTTTTATTAGTAGTCCCCTTTTCAGCTAATAACTCATCTGAACTAAGTATGGTCTCTACATTAATACCCTCTCTATTGTTAAAGTACTTCGTCAGCAGTTCATCTACTGAATCAAAGTCCTGAGGTGATGAAAGAAAATAGTACATACTTATATGTACAATTTATGGATTCTTGGGCTCTCCATCTCCCCCTCCACCAAAGGAAAATAATCTCTTAAAAAAGCCCTTCATTTGCCTATTAAATCTTTCCAGAGACTCTCCCATTGCATCAAATGCTTCACTTATTTTAATTAAGTGATTAACTAGTTTAGTTACCCATTCTTCAAACTTTGCTATTGTTTTGTCCATTTCGCTGCTAGATTCTTTTTGTGAATCACTATCTGGATCAGTAGTTATAGGTCTAGAAGCAGTACTAGGAAACATCTTTTTAAACTTAGAAAGATCCCCTCGTACTAACGCAGCTTCAGCTGCTTCCCTCTCCCCTTTTTCAGTTTCCCCAAAAGTCTCATACACTGAAACAGCTTCACTTGGTGTCAACCCTAAAGCCATTAAGTTATATGCTGCTTCTTCTTTCCCCATACCTTTTTCCGTAGCACTTCTTAGCCTTTCTAAAAGAAGAGATTTCCCCCCTGCATGAGCAAATATCCCTTGTTCTAGAAGTATCTCTCTTTCAACGGGAGATGCATTCGGATCTAACCTATCTATCTGTGATAACATATAGGCTTGTTGCACTTCATTTCCTCCCCCTTGCATGGCTTGATCCATGCGAGAAAGAGCATCTATGTTCCTAGATGGATCATCTCCAACAGGTCTTCCTAAAAAGTTCTTTCCAAAACCAACTAACGCAGATATACGTTCAGGAGATGGTACAGTAGGTAACCGAGATGCTAAATTTCCCAAATCCCCATACATCCTCCAATAATCCCCTCTTTTTTGATTATCTGTAACTCCAATACCATCTCGTATGACATCGGCTAATCCCTTAGCAGGAGAACTCCTTGTAGAAGTACCTATCCATCTACCATACATAGTATCATGCACGGTCTCTTGGCCATACATACTAGCTTCTTGATATTCGCTTAAATTAGAAGCATTTGTTATGGCATCAATAGGGATGTTTGCCTGACGACTAAAAGAATAAAGATCCATTAGATTTCTTACATAGCTCTTCGTATTTGTATCATCATCTCCCCAACCAGTACCACCGTATGCAAAACCTAAACTCTTACCAATGGGTGTCAGCTTTTTGAGGGCTTTGGAATAGGATTCTCCTAGATTTAAGTACTTCTTTCTTTCATCCCCTTCCAGAACATTTTCTTCACCAGAGAATTCTAAAGATCGCCCTAAAAATGTTTCTAAATCGCCTTCCGAAGATTCTACATTAGCTGTTCTATTGATGATACCTAATATTGCACCTATTGTTAGTCCTGCTGTTGTTAGAGCAGCTCCCCCCACTAGACCAGAACGTGCTAATCTAGAACCTGCCCATTGGGCTGAACCAGACAAAACTCTACTTCTCATGAAATTTCCATGAGTTAGATCACCAGCAACATTACTTCCCATATTATAAGGATCACCAGTATAATCCATCATCCTACCAGACCCTCCTGTCGTATCACCACTAGACATCATAGCTTCCCTCTGTACTTGATTAATGGAAGCTACCTCTTGCTTCTGTTGAGCTACATCTTGCTTCTGTTGATCAGAAGAGGCTTGCCTATTCTCCTCCGCTTGCCTCTTCCATATCTCTGCTACATCCTTAGCAGCCTCCTTTAAGGAATCAGCAATCTCTTTATCTCTACTTATACCAGAGAGACTTGGAAGTTGTTGCTGACCAGAAGCAAACTGATCTGCAATATTGGCAGCCTGTGAAGGACCTCCTACTTTTTCTTGGAACTCCTGACCTAGTTCTCCCGCTTTTTGCTTAAGACGTAAGAGTTCATCAAATAACTCATCCGTATTGGCGACTAGCTTAACGTTCTTCTGTAGGTCCGCCATCCTTCACCAATGTCTTAGCAAGTGTCTCTAACTTATCCAGAGACATATCATCAAACTCTTTCTCAAATGCTGACGCAGCAGCTTTCGTTTCTTCTTCTAATCTTTCTTTCTCATCCTTGACATATTGGGATTCTATATACCAATGCCTTGCTGACCACACAGAAAGTTTCCTGTGTTCGTCAGAGTTAAAAATTAGACCGAAATACTTTCGGAAATGGTAATCAAGCGGAAGCCTTTGATTCCACTTTACTATCAGTTCCTTTGTCGCTATCATCACCTATACCTCTAGAGAAAAGTAATACCTCATTGTACCACTTATAGAAAGATACAAAATTATGTAGCGTTTTCTTAAACTCAGGGTCATTTAATGGCTTTTCCATAAGATCAACGTCTCCAAGCAACCCAGGGGCAAGCACCTTATAGTGATCTTGCAACTCAATTACAAATAAGACATGATTATACGAAATAGCATTAGGACGAATAGAATTTAACACCTTTGCCAAAGGAGAGGAGTCTCGCTTACTTTTTTCTATCTCTATGTCTATTACTTGACCATTGGTAGGTACTTTTATCTCCTTAGTCTGACCAAAGAACTCAATAGTAAAAGTAGGTGCTGGGGATTTCATTACAAAATAGTAGTTATAGGGTACTTATATCTAAACGATTGATCTCTCGTTCCCTTTTGATTCTCTGGAAGAGAAAACCCATCTGACGTTATGAATACTCCTTGTATGGAGAACTCATGCCGTAAGTTACTACTAATTAACATACTATCCGAATCTGTCGCACCAGGTCTTTTCCTAAATACATCTATTGTAATCCCATCAGGATCATGTAACAGATGATTAATCAACGCATCATGACCAAATCTACGCATGCTATTAAAAACTGGAGACTTAGTAAACTCTACTAGGTGATGACCTAAAGTAACAGTACCTCCCCACATAGTGAAGTTAAACTCCTGTGGCGTAGCATTACCTATGCCCCTAGTTTCGTCCTGTGTAAAAGACTCCTCAGCACGTATCTGACGACAACGTCCTACTATTTTACCTTTTACTTTTATGATACCTAACGTACCAGTAAATACCGTTTTTTGTGCCATGATTACCTACAACCTAATTGCTAAAAGAAATATTTTATCTACTTCATTGTTATACCTCACACCAAATGTTGCAACTCTACTTCCTCCCTCACGTTGTATAGAAATGTCTTGGAAAGATATAACAGACCCTCCACTACCCTCAGTAGGTATCTGAGCCTGCAAATAAGAGGCTATGGCAGACGTTAAGTCTTCATCTGATACCGTAGCTGTGTTCGCCCCCTCATTGCCCGCAAAGAACGTCTGAAGTATGTTTATATTCAAATCCCTTAGTAGGGTTACATCCATACGATAACGTTGCTTTATATACGTTGTACCATCAGGATTAGTAGGGAAGTCATTGCGTTGTAAAGTGTTAATCCCTGCCCCAATAGCATACCTATTCAAATCCTCATCAAAGTATGTATATAAGATGCCTTTGTCTAGTAAGTCTTCCCTGTCGTCAAAGGCTAAATCCATTCCATCTAGGTCAAACCCTAAACTCTTGAATGTAATAGGTATCTCAGGAGGTAATCCTGCTTCTCTACCTAATATAAGTGCTGCCTTGTATGAAGGATCAAACAAATGCCTCACGTTATTTACAAACTTATAACATCCCCCATGAACTAACGTTACCTCTTCATTATCTATGTTGAGCTCTTTCTCACTGGTAGAAGCGTAAAATATCTTCCTATACTTAAATTCAAAATCTACAACCAGACTATTCTTAGTAGATAAACGTGTAGAATCATAAGCAGTAATAGCAGGACTAACAGTGGTGTTAGCTGCCCTATCTTGCCCCCCATGAAGTAAATACACAAAGTTAACATGAGAGTTCCTCACAGACTCTAACGCCCTAGCTATATCAGCATTTAGTACAGCAGGAGGTGCAGTGTTAGGAGCAAACTCTTTGAAGTACGAGAAATGATCAGTTTGTGTAGTGATGTACCTAGTCATTTCAGGAGTAGGATTAGCACCTGTTGTTGCAGGTATCACTTCTGTTGACTGTACAGGAAATGAAGCTGTAAGCAATTTTTGTAGGATAGGAGCATTATCCATAAAGGTAGTTACTGGAACACTATTTACAGTATTCGTTACAACAGTACTAGGGAAGCTAGCCTCTGCGATCGCATTCATTGAATTCTTCTCGTTCTCCAACTCATAGTTGTCTGTGAAGTTAGTGTCTGTCTTAACCGAATCAATCCACTCCTTAACAGTTGTATAGGTAGAAAGAGAACGATAAACTATTCCCATAGGACCTATATTACTAAGTGTAAGATCCGTTAAGTCAGAGGTGTCTGAATTCAAAGTACGAAGGTTGCTCGCAACATTAGACGCAATTACAGCATTAGCTATGGCTGATGCTTGGGCAGACATGCCGTTTGATGTAGCTAAATCAGGAGTATTAATAGTACTCGTACCAGTACGTTCATACGTATTATATATTCCACTATACTGAGGCTGAGTAGCTATTTCTTGGGGATTAATAAGCTGACCATTATATGTACCCTGAGAATTGTAACGAAGTATATAAAAACGAAACTTACCATTCTCTGGCACAAACGCAGCGACTATGCCATTCACTCTCCTGAAAGCACCTGAACTAGACATCATAACAGTCATTCCCCTACTAGACAGACGTTTAGCACGTATCTTTATCCTGTAATCAGTAGCATTTTGTGCAGGTGCTGTGCCAAACATAGCAAATGGCTCATGCATAGCAGCATTCCATCCTGTACCAGGTACTTTTACGTAATGTATCTCAGAGATACCTGGCTGCCCTTGTGCGGGACGAAACATAGCATCAATGAGTTGTCCCCAATATCCATATCCTAATACAGATAATGCTGCTTGATAATTCCGCAAAACAACAGGCTTATTGTTGTTTTGGGTTAGGTTAGGAACCATGCCAGGTGAAGGTCCAAAAGGACTGTCATCACCTGAACCATCAAAATCCACGATCATTACCTGACTAGTATCCAACGCCAAAGGAGGTGTTGCAATAGCACTGATTGAATCAGCATAGACACCAGGTTGGGTAATCCTTCTATTCCTAAATAGTACTGTTTGTGCCATATTTTCTTAATCTAATAACCTCGTGTCATATATTCCTTACGTTGAGCATTTTCTCTGTTATCCGCTATATCTATATTCTGAGAACGTTTTCTTAGCATATCTGCCCTTTTATCACTAGTCTGACCTGTTGTTAGACTGGGGAAACCTGTTTTAGGTGTATAGAGCAACTTATCCGAAGTACAAGACGGACATACTACTACCTCTCCTCTTTGATCTCTTATTTTGTGATCCCCTGACCTAATGCTATACGATGATAACGTTACATCATTCGTGTTCCTACAAACCTTACAATAAAATACCATGTCATAAAGATACAAACATTTATTAGAATAGTGCAATTCTAACACGAATTATTTTCATCAGCATCAGGAAGTTTAGTCCTACGAATAACAAACTCCCCAAAACTCTGCATGACATCTAAGCTAGGAATACACAGATGGTAAAGAGCCGTATAACGTATGATGCGACTATATATGTAGTGTGGCTCCATCTCTGTCTGAAACGTCCAATCTTTACCTGATATATTTATCTTAGGAACAAACGCTAAAGCCCTCTGATAGAAAGTAGCATAGCTACATGCCAACAACACATTATACATCACTGACCTAGCAAAAGAATTATTAGCAGTAATAGCTACATCTATATCCACAATCCTATCACGTGAAAACTCTATGGTAGGAGTTCCATCTTCATCTTCCTCTCTATTACCTCCCATACCATCATCTGGATCATGCTCGTCATTATGAACTACTATATGTATTCCAGACCTTTCATCTGTCCTTATCCTATCCCATCCATAATTTAACTGGATGTCTTCCTTAAAAATGTCAACAGCAGTATCAACCACAGAAGCATCAAACGGAACATTACTGACATTAGCAAAGGTTTGAGTTAGATAAGGATGATTATCACTCTTAGCATCTGTCTTTAGAAAATCCAATACAGACTTCAAAAACGAGTATATGACGTATTCAAACATTATATCACACTATTTAAATACTCTTGACTGAAATAATTAAAGGCTTTTTCAAACTCCTGATCCTCTACTACTCCCTCAGCAAACCTATGAGGAGTGAACCCAGGGTGTATCCATGACAAAGGGTCAGACTTCTCTGAAACCCTTCTGAAAGTCATGTAATGAACACGTCCTTCTTTACTACCTCTAGGTTGTAAGCCTGCAAATCTACTAGAACGAGATATGTATTGGGGATACAACACCTTGCCTCCTACTGAAATCTCCTTACGTATGGTCTTCTCACCATGATACTTAGGCGAAAGATACACAGCACCCTTAATCTTGCGATATACATCCTTAGGCAACCTACCTGAAAAAGAAGCTGCCTCTCCAACTGCACCAGGTGTGGCAAAGCGTCTAGGTATATCTAGAAACCATGTACCTTTTTTAGTTGTCTTTTTCCATTCAGAGTTTCTAAATCCTTCCTTCATATCAAAGGGGGGAGCTCCTTGTTCAATAGAATAGGGCAACCAATTCCTTAACGTTACCAACCCTGTACCAGGGGGACTAGCCTCTCTTGACAAAGAACGTACATATTCATTCTTAGAAGACTTTAAGTTGTTTTGTGCTTTAGCCCTCCATTGATCTAAAACATAATCAGTTAGCTTATCTACTACATACTCTGACATACCTAGCATCTTATCTGAAGTAACATCCTTCATTACTTCACTAAAGTCTATCTCCTTAATTAGTAGCACTTCCCTGTGTCATTAAATTAGGAACAAAGTGAGAACGCTTTGCTATACACTTCAAAGGGAATTGCCTCCGACTAAAGCTACGATACTTGTCTCTACCAATTTGGGCAATATGCTCTCTAGGTACGTCTAATACATCATAACTAGGAGTATATTCATACCATACTGAAACACGATTACCCTCTTCTATGCCTGACTGATTAAAGGTAAGGGTATCATTCTCTATCTTTATCTCTCCTATGGATAACGGAGTAAGAGCAGTGGTCTCATTTACAAATAGATAAGCACGTTTAATTTCTGCGGGACAATAGAATAGCTTTATCTTCTTCTCATTATTTACTTTATGTGTCTCACTATATAAAGAAACCTCATTTAATAGAAATATCCTGTCTCCAAACGTTAGCCTATCTGTATTCAAAGACGTTATAGTTACCATCCCTTCCATTACCTCACTCCAACTCACAAAATTGGTATCTACATTCATGTCTTGTAAGAGGATATTCATCCTAGATCGGAAGAGCAAACGTCCG
>JAAHTG010001007.1_pt1 | contig 21111 bp, 23 predicted proteins | sample 6116081 | NCBI WGS metagenome assembly JAAHTG01 (sample SAMN13939989, study PRJNA603662) | sponge metagenome | isolation source: marine sponge | host: Mycale hentscheli | place: New Zealand | collected 2005 | reverse complement strand
AAGGATACATAGGTCTGCCGTATTCAAGAAAATTTATTTCTTCACCATTTAAATAGGATTCAATCATCTCATGTACCTGTGTACCTTCTTCACCTGCCTTTTTAACAATATAATCTGCTGAATAGCCTACTTTTTTTAACCAATCTTCAAAAAATTTACCCTTAGGATAATAAGATAAAACATAGGTTACTGAGGGGTAGTACTCACCATTTCGTTGATAATATCTTCCATCTGGGAGAGTTATCTGTTTGGCGTCATCAGATACTTCTAGTACTCTATTGTAAGATGTTTTTATTTGTGTCATATTGCTAATTTTTTAGCTAAAAGTCCCGATAAAGTTAAAGGAACGGATTTTTGGATAAGTTCAGTAAAACTTTTAAACCCTAATTCACTTGGGTCTTTGTCGTTCATTTCTAATAGGTGAACTTCTTTACCCTCATTCATAAACGTTTCACAGAACTTAACTGCTGATTTCATAGCGTCACTATCGAGCGCTATATATATTTTTTCTACTTTAGAAGAAACAATTTTCTTCATTAGATTGGTTTGTATATTTTTTCCTAACAGCGGGATCGCATTTCTTTTGATGGCTATGGCATCAAATGGTCCTTCACACAATACTAACGGGCTATTCCAGTTTATAAACATTTCAAACGGTACAATATCGCGAGATACCGATGGGTTTTTATATTTACGGAAGGGTTGTTTTTCAAAACTACGAGCTGTAAAGTAATTTAAATTACCATTAATATCATAAGAGGGGATAATAACCATATTTTGGTATTCCCCACTTTCACAATAACCAATATTATATTTAATAATATCATCCATAAAAATATCTCTTCGATTAAGATAGGCTAAAGCATGCTTACCCATAATATCTGGGGGAGGATCTATTAAGGGTGTAAATTCGGGGGGTAATGCTATAGTGTTAATTATCTCTACCTCTTCTACAAATTGTCCTTTAGGTACTAGTTTACGGGCCTCTTCAACATACTCATACTTTTTAGACCTTTTAAGCAGAGAAACAATAGTTTTCCCTCTGGTGTTACATACCCAACAATGCCACGGGTTATGGCCCTTTTTATTTTCGGTAAAGTTTATTTCTAATTTAGGTTTGTGGTGGTTACAAAAAGGGCAAAGGTGAGCATAATTACCTCTTGCCGTTTGTTTTCCTTTTCCTAAAACTCTATCAACTAGGGTGACTAGTAAATGATTTACCATAGTATGGAATATACGATAAATACTTTATATATCAAAGTCTGAGGTAAAGAATTTACCAAGTATATTATCGTTATAATACTCTCCTGGCTTTTCTAATACCTCCAGCTGGAATAATATTTTAGTTTCTAGGTACGTTAAATGTTTTTTGGTGAAAGCTACTTCAATAATTTGTTTACGCAAATCTTCCAGCGTAACTTCTCCTTTGCTGATTTGGTTTTTAAGATGAGTATTTGACCCAAAATATTTCTTCCAATCACTTTCTTTTTGAATTACCTTAAATGTTTTCCTCCTTCCACGTCCTGTTTGCTCTGCTAACTCAACTTTAGTGAGTTTTTTCTTTTGATTGTGGAATAGGACTTTTTTTCCTATATATTTTTTACCCTGGGGGGTGATCACTTCATATATAAACCCAAATGTATTGGGTGGGAATTGTGATATGTCTGTGATTTCTTTCTCATTATATAACCAATTCATTTAATAATCTAATTGTATTTGAATTAACACTTCATCATGAAATGTTTTTTTAATAGGTTTAGGTACTTTAGCTACTGCTAATAAATCTCCATTATCATTATATAACCCTATAGTTGTTATATATACTACAGGATTATAAACCCACTCTATAAATCTAACCTTATCATTAAAGTCTGAAAATGAAGGGTTAGTTGAATAATTAAATTCTGTATTCCTTGCTCTTATGTAGACATGAGAAGTGGTATTTATTTCTTCACTATTAGCTACAATATTAGTATTAGCCACACTAGCTAAAATAAGACCTATTTCAGGATATAAAAAAACATTCCGAGCATCATTAGTGTATACTACCCCTGCCTCACTAGTCCCCCTATCCTCAGGTTCAGTATTTAAAGAAGCACCTGCATATCTAAAAGAAGGAGCATGTATTGAATTTTTAAAGGTTTTTCTATTTAAAGCGTAATAATAAAATGAACTCCCAATAGGTAAATTAGAAGTAGCATCTCCTTGTATTATATTAGCAAATTGTCTATATCTAAAATTTTTAGCTACCTCAGCACTGTCTTTTACACCAACTCCAGTTGAATAATCAACATTTGGAGAATTAGATAATTCAAATTGATTACCTATTATAGGATTATAACCTACTGTAATATCTTCTTCTGTTAATTTTTTATACTGCATTATCTATCTATTCTTACTATAAAATTAGTATTAGTATAGGGATTTAATTTAACAGCTTGTGATAATTTACCCACCATCATTAATTCTTGATTTTCATTATATAAACCAATTGTAGTAACATATGGCATAAATTCTACACTATTGACTAAAGATGGATCATAATCAACAGCAGAACCCGATAAAGAAGTAGGGTTTAGTGTATAATTAAATTCATAAGGCTCGGCGGTACATTTATATTGGGTAGAATATATTGTATAAGAACCTGATGCGGCAATTGAAGAAACTACTGGTGTGCCATCTGTAAGTGCAATAATACCTTGGTCGTAAAAAACATTACCCACATGTTGCCCCGTACTAGTTTTAATTATATTTCCATTTTTATCATCCCCATAAAGAGTCCAACTTATAGATCCAGGAACTAGGGATTCTCCAAATTCCTCAACAGCAATAGAACCCACAGAAATTGTTCCATCATATGCTATAGGTAAAAATCTTTGATAAGGTAAACTTCCTTGAAAAGAAGGATCAAATCTGCTAAAAATCCCACTATCTTCAGAAGTAATTGTCCCTGATATAGGAGTTTTAAATGTACTCCCACTGCTTATAAAATTTTGGGAAATAAAAGGTCCATAATATAATTGTCTAATTGAATTATATAATAAAGCAGTATTATCTATACCTTCCCCAGTTTCAAAATCACTTCTATTAGATGGGGAAGAATTTTTATTAGTCCCTGTCTTTACAGTTACAGAAAAGCTCTTCTTATATTTTACTTGTATAGGGGTAACCCTAACATCCCCCCCAGTTAATTTTTTGAATACACCCATTCATTTAAAAATCTAACTTAATTCTAATAAGTGCTTCTTTAGTAAAATCTTTTTTAAGAGGTTTACTTAATTTTGCTACTGCTAATAAATCTCCATTATCATTATATAATCCTACTGTAGTAATAAATGTTTGGGGAGCTGTAATAAAATCTGTAAATCTTACTCCTCCGGTTGTTGAATCTATAAAGGTGGGATTCTGTGAATAATTAAACTCAGCATTCCTAGCCCTAATAAATACATAATTTGAAGTTATTACTTCTTCACTATCAACATTTAGGTCTCCTAGACCAACTGCAGTGGGTAAAGTAATGGTTCCTGAAGAAAGTGCTACTCCTATATCGGGGTATAAATAAATACTTCCCGCAGTATTAGAATATTCTCTTCCTGCATTTCCAAAACTAACATCACTTGAACCTGTATTAACTGTACCTGTAGCACATCCCCCAATTGCACTAACTATTTGAAAAGAAGGAGGGAATATAGATTGTTTAAATCTAGATCTTTCTATTGTAATAGCTAAAAATTGATCTCCTATAGGTAAATTCGCTTCGGAATTACCTTCAATAATGTTTGCAAATTGTTTATAAACTACATCAGTATTATCTGCCCCATCTTTTTCAGCTTTTGCTACAGAAAATTCAATTTTACTATCACTTCCTAAAAAAGCTGAAAATGTATCTGCACTCACTCCCGAGTTTCCCTGGGATGTTCCAGTGTTAGTAGATACACCTGAAGCAAAAGCAGGAGCTACTATAGCATCTGTACTTATAAGAAAATCTTGTGGGTCTAATCTTTTAAATGACATTTTTTATTATTGAGTATTTTTAGTAATTGTAATAGGAATTGTTACCCTTGCTCCACTATCTCTACCTACTACTAATAATGAGGTTTTAATAGAAGTAGTTGAAGTTCCAAATAATGTATTAACTGTAGTAGCTCTTAAATTAAGAGTAGTACCTATAATAGTCTTTTGTGTTGCCGCTCCTAAAGTTTGAGTAGAATTTAAATTTTGAGCTGCTTGAGTATTAACTCCAATTCCTTCAAATGCTGTCATAGTTCTAACATCTGCTATTGTAGCAGTATATCCACTAGATTCAAATACTTCGTTATTACCTAAATAATTTAAAGTTTGGGGTGTAATAGATAAAGTAGCTCCCTGTTTTAAAGTTATAGAAGCATAACCTATATCTAATACGGGCATTTGAGCTGTACCTCTTGGGAGAGTAGCTAATTTATATCTTAAATTTTGTGTTGCCTTTGGCATTGCCTCTAGTAAAGGCATATTTTCTATTTTTTCTCCAAAGAATGCTGAACCTGAAGGATTTGTAGGATCATAGAGTGAATAATCAATTTCATCATCTGAGAGTGCAAATTGTGTAATTTTAAAAGATCCATCTCCACGTGCTAGTAACTCTCTACCTCTATCAGTTAAAATAGCATCAACTGTTATGACTGCGTTATTTAAATATCCCATTATTTTTTATTTATATTGATTATAAATATATATTATTTTAAATTTTATTTAATTTACTCCACTTATATTAATTGGAGCACTATCTTCAATTATTCCTGCTTCTTTTAATTTAAAAATTAAAGAATCTTGATTTTCTATTTGATTTTCACTTGGGAATATAGGTTGAATTATTCCTCTAAATGCTTGAGTAATACCCGCTTCTACATCTTTTTCAATATCCATTATAATGTATTGACCATTTTCATCAATTCTATAAATTAAAAAATTATCTATTATGGTTGATGGAGAAATATGATTATCTAATTCTAACTTAAAAACATTCCCTACAGATGAAACATTTAATATTTGAAATACTTTATTAGGATTATATTCAAATCTAATAAAATCCCCAGGAATGGGAGTAAATGAATATCTCATTGAATTTCCTCCAAAATTTATCCAAGTTTTTTTAATTGATTCACCTGCTTGAGTAATTGTTAAACTACTACTAGGTAATGATGATAAATTATGAGTGTTATAAGTTTCTGTTCCGGGGTTTACTTGATAGTAATCACTCCCATAAAACAGAGCTAAAGCTGTAGAAGAAGTTAGGTATGAAATATTATTACCCTCAGACCCTGTAGTATTATTAAACCCGGCCCAGTAACTAGAAGTATAATTATATATACTACTATTACCATTTTCATCTTGATAACTTGCTGTAAGACCTGTTACCCCTTGCACAAATAAATTACCAGGGGCGGTTTCATTAGATGATATAAGGTGACCCCCAAAATACTGATAAGTTGTAATGGCTGCTTCATTCTTATGTGTATGTAAACTTTGCCAAAATAAATTTTGGTCAGCTGAAGCTGAAAAATAGGCATCCGGGATGCTGCCTGTAGAAGACTCCTCAGGTAGAACCAACTCGGCAAAAATTGTATCATCTTTATTAACATCAATATAGTCAGAAACTGCTTCTATGAATACTGATTGGTTAGGACTCCATGAGAAATTAGGTATTTGATCCGGGAATCCATTAGCAAAAAGTTCTAAGTTAAAGTTACCCCCATAAAGAGGAGCTAATTCCTCAGCAACAATACTACCAAAATCTCCTGTGAGGGAGGGGTTAAATGTATTAATTGATTTTTGTTTAGTTGCTATTAATTCCTTACCATTACTACTGCCTGATTTATATACATTTAAAGTTATAGTAGAATAATAATTAATTAATTCTAAAGAAGGGGGATATACAAAAGATGATACCAAATCAGCTACACTGCTTGTAGCTATATTCATTCCAATACCTGCTGTTATTTTTAATCTATTGTTTCCTGCTATAGAAGAAGTTAATATCTTAATGGTGTCTATATAATCATTAGTAAAAAAACTCCCAACTGTTTCAGCCTGCGTCCCTGATCCTGTTATTATTTGTTGACTATCAAAATAGGTCCTTAAAGGATTATCTTCATTTGAAGCGGTAGTACCTAAATCTGCAGATCCCATGTTATAAGGAAGTGGAACAGGATTTTCATATGATAAAAGACTATTTTGAAATCCCGGAGTTTTATTCATCCACATATAATATTCTGCTATAGGCAATCCCGCAGGGAGACCTAATTGCCCCTCTTGTTGAAAACTCATAGTAGTTACATAATCTAAAGGACCTTGTCCTATTTGAGTTCCACCTATAGGAGCTAAAGTTCCAACAGCTGTAATTTGGTGGGTGCCTACTAATTGAGGATTTAAAGCAGTGCCTTGATCTGCCCTTACTATACCAAATTTTTGCCTTTCAAAGTTTTGGTTTATATTTAAAAGGGCTATATTTCCATCTGAGGGTTTATCTACATTTAATAGAGAATCACATAAATATGTTACTTTAAATTGTGTTTGCCCTATAAGTTCTGGGGCAGTATCCCCAGCTTCCTCAAATACAGCAAAATACTCTTGATTTCTTTCAGCAACAGGTAATCCCCCTAAAATCCCTTTAATTTTAAGATTAGGAAAATCTAACTCATTTTGAGCAATAGTTTCTTGTTGGATTGCTTGATCCGCAATTTGCAAACTACCTCCTTTTCCTGCAGAAGTAGCACCTGGGGGTGGTCCACTACTTCCTATAGGTGTGCCTACATCTACATTACTTAAGCTTACCATATCAGGGGTTGTTGAAGATCCCCCTCCTGCACCTGTTATTGCCATTTAAACTAATTTATTATAAATATATAAACTTATCATTTCCCACCAGAATCTACCGCAGGAGCATCTGGTGTAGGTTTAACAATTGATGGATCAAATTGTAGTGATTCACTAGTATACAATTTATTTATATTGGATGTAGCCCTTATAATCTGTAAATTAAAATCAGGGGAACTAACCTTATTACCATCATATCTTGAATTATTCCACCACTTTGAAGCATAATTAGAATCTTGGACTGCAGCTTTAGAAGCAGATCCTTGCACTAATAATGAAGTATTAATGGGATTTAAAGAACTAGAGGCAGAAGGGGAATAATCGGCATCCTGAAATATAGTAGATTTTCGTATCCCATTATAATTAACTAATCCCGCAGCAGGATCAAATGAATTATTAATTAAAGGATTAAATTCATTATAAGCCCAAGGACCAGGTTGGGTTTGATCTCCTATTAAATTAAAAGATGGAAGATATTCTATAGAACTTTGTTCTAATAATGTTTGATACCCTTCCGATCCAAATTCTAAAACAGCAATTGATACATAAACACCATTCGATAAAAGATATGTTCCCCCTACTCCAAATGTATATCCTTCATCTTCTGCTGAGTAGTTAAAGTTAGTACCATTGGCTAATAAAGTATCCGAAGAAGGGAGGTCCCCAGTTCCTGTTTTTACAAATAAAGTATATACATCCGATCCTGTAAAATTGGCTATTATTAAATCCGCTCCTGTAATCCCCCCAGCCTCAGCTAATTCTGTTGGGGAATTATATACTTCAATAGAACCAATACTGTGTGTAACATTATTAGGATGTTTATAAGGGTTTTGAGCATTATTATCATATGTAAACAACCCCGTAGAAGTTCCCTCATTTCTGTATTCTCTAGTTAAATAATTTACACTATTTTGTCCTGTTTGAAAAAATTCTCCATTATAAAATTCTTCTTGTTTATTATAATACTTAATGTAGGTATTAGTAGCTGTGCTTTGAGTTTGTTGGGCATATCCTAAAGTAGTATATATGCTTTCGGTAGCAACTTGAATTACTCCTGTAATAGGAGTTGCTAAATCATACCCACTCCAATCTATAGAATCCGACTCTCCAAATTTATATCTATTAAGATTTTCAAAACTACCTCCACTTCCACCGGCATATATAAAAGAACCTGTTTTTGATCTAGCATCATAATCACCAATTGCCCTATACGTAACATTCCCATCTCCCCCACTATCTGAATATACTGAACCTGAATAGGTTTTATTAGAATATGTTAATTGAGGTGGTTTTTGGCGTTGTCTTTCTTTTATGGTTGGTTTAATTATTACTCCTGTTGCAGTACTATTCCTTGTAGGAACAAAATCCTTTAACATTTGAAATAAAGAAGTATCAAAAAATTTAATATATCTAATATAAGCCGAAGTATCCCATGTTACATTTTGATCCACAGTAGTTGATTCTGGGGTAATAAATTTAGTAGAATAATAGGAATCAGAACCAAAATAAAAATCCCCATAATCCGGGAATTCTCCTCCTTTACTTCCTAAAGGTGAAAAACCTCCTGCAAATGATTCATCTATATAGCCCTGAGGGGAGTATCCTATTTCGGTATAATGGAGATCTCTATTATATATTTCATTTACTAAATAATCTTGTTGTATTCTTATTATAGGGGATAATAATTCTGGGGGGATGTAATTTGGAGTAGAAGGGGGTAGTATTATACTTGAAGTTAGGAAAGGTATACTACTGCTTAAACCGGGTTGTGCTAAACTTTGAGTAGAAGATAAATAATTAATATCAAATTCCTTTATATCTAATATCTCTTTAGGTATGCCAAAACAATTTATTAAGGTTCTAACTCCTGCAATTGATCCTTTTTGTTTTAATAATAAAGGAACATTATGAAATATTCTTTTATAAATTTCTTTATTTACATCCTCAATAGGGGTTGGAAAATTAGAGGCTGTTATATAGTTAGTAACAGCCCCACCAGACCCATCTTCAGGGGGAGGAAGAAAGTTAACATTTCCTCCTTCTACATTAATGCCTACTAATGAAGAAATTAAATCAGTGGATGTAAAATTACCTGTGTATAAGTTAACTCCCATAGATTTAATAGCTTCTCCTACTAAATCTTTAGATATTCCAAAATCTAATCTATTGTCAGCATTATGTCTATTATTAATATCTTGAATATATGTAAACAAAGTATCAAAATGTTGGCCTATCATTTTAATAAAAGTTAAATATGATTCATTATCCGAATCTTCCGTAATAAATTTTGGTATAGTGTTTATTAACGCATCATAGTTATTTTCATCATATAGCGATGCTGATTTTAGGGCATTATCATACCAATCTATAGCTAAAGCACTGGAAGTTAAAGCAAACTTGTGTGGGGGTAAACCATTAAGAGATTTTTTGGGGTAAGGAGTAGGAAAACTTGAAGATAATGAAGAATTTGAACTAGAATTATAATACATCCAATATTCAAATCCATCAAAATTTGATATTATACTAGTAATATCATTTTTAATTATTTTATCTCCCAAATTATAAGTTTCTTCACTAGAAAGATGAAGAGAAAAACTTTCTATTAATCCTACTTTATAGTAAAAATTCTTTACTCTCTCTTCAGCAGAAGAAAAATGAATAAAATTAGAAAAATCCGTATAATCTATATTTACATTAACCCCCTTACTATCTAATATATTTTGAAGTTGGTAATATGAAGAAGAATATGAAGAAGAATCCAACCCTGTGGGGGAATTTAATTCATTAAAATTAGTTAATTTAGTAGAAGTATGAGTTTGGTTATTTAAATCTAAAGAAAAATTAGGACCTTTTAAATCTATAGTAGTTTTAATAGGGTCTATTATTTGTTCAAATTCTACACTATATCCAACAGTATCTCTTTGTAAAACACAAATCCAAGGATTAAAATCACCATCTATTTCTACAAAAGAGGGTAAAGGTTTATATAATTTTACTAAAATTGAATACTGATCTCCTGACCCATCAAACAATATATTATTAGCTATAACTAAATTTCCCTCCCCAAAATTTAAATAAAAATCAGGATAAGTTTCGGGCAGCCCCTCAGGAGGGTAAAATTTGTTTACAACCTCTTGTAATTCATCTTCACTAAGAAAACTAGTGGTTAGCCTAACCTCTTTTCGATTTGCTGAAATTTCTTTTACCCTGAATCTTTGGTTAAATGACGAACTTAATTCATTATTAATAATATTATATATTACATGATAAGTTCCTATAGAAACCTCTAAATTAGTTACTTCCTCTTCAGGATATACTAAAAGGGTATTAGCATATTGTAATTCTTTACCTGATGCATTTTCTATTGCAGAAAATTTAGCATTAGGGTTATAAGATATAAGAGTGTTACTTATATCAAAAACTGCACTTTCAACTCTACCCCCTTCTACTGTAAAACTTGAATTTTCTTCTGATAGTGGGATGGTAAGTTTATCCCCCTCAGAATATTGTTGGGGTTCAAATGTAGTAGGATCTATAGGTTGAATTATAGCCATTTATTTATAAATATTATTACGCATTATTCCCTACATCAAGAGGTTGACTTGTAAGTTCAGTTCCGGGGGTAAGAGTAGATATTCCTTCCCCACTATCTATTAACTCTAATGTTTTACTTATTTGAACTTCTCTTAATTCTTTTTCGGTACCAAGAAGTTGTTCTCTTAGTGAAGTTATTTCATCTAATAAAACTTGGATATCTTGCTCAGTTTCTTCAGTATATCCTATATAATCACTACTACGTTTTATCAAAAATTCGTGACTATTATTATCTCCATTAGGGGGGATTTCATAAAATAATGTATTGTATAATTCAAAAAATTCGTTTACTGTAATAGTTTCTTCAATAGGAGGTGGGGGAGTAACTAATTGAGTAAAATTAGTATCTATTGCATTTTTATATGCTAAAGATTCAAATCCTTTTTTTACTAATTTTACTTTTTCACCATTCATCCGTTTATTATTTTAAAGTAATAATTATCATCCAATATTAATGTACTCCCCTTAATCTCAGTCTTTACCAAAATCTGGTAGTATCTCTCAGGCTCTAGCCCATTCATGTAAAGTTTAAAATAACTTCCTTGTTCATCTGCACTAATTTGGGTGTAATTTGTATCAAAATCAATTATAAATTCATTAGTACTTAAATCTTTAATGGCATAATAGGATGATGTAGGTAAATAATAATTTGTACTATATAAAGAAGAAGTTTGAAATACTCTAGGTGGAAATTTGGGTTTACAATTTATATAAAATTTATGAATACTATCTTTTCTAAATTTTTGACCATTATTATCTAAAGTAGCTAATAAATTAGAAGTATTAATAATAATATTAGAAGAAGACCCCGTATTAAAAGTATAATCTCTCCACTTAAACTCTAATTGGGGAGGATATATAGTATTAGTATCTATTGAAAAATATTGTAATTTTACTACTTTTTCTTTGTTAGAAGCAAATTCATTTAAATCTTTTTGTTTAATTATAAAACCTTCATTATTAATACTTTCACTATTAATTAATCTGATAGCATTGGTAACATCAACATTTAAGTCTTTATCTCCACTATAAGATATAATTTGAGTTGCTTCTATTTCTAAATCATTAATACTAGCGGTATACCAGGCAGCTCCTCCCGGATTTAACTCAGGAAAAGAAGCAGTTACCCCTGTAGGAAAACTTGAAGTTTGCCATCTAACGGCGGGGGAAAAAGCATAAGCCCATGAACATCCTATTTCACTTATAGGATCATCTAAAAATTTCCCAGTCCCCATTGACCAAGAATCATATAAAGGATATACTTCTAAAGTAGTATCATCATTTAATCCTTCAATTTCAGCTATGTAACATTTTAAATTTGATTTAAATTCCCTACTACTAGTAAGTAAAGAACCTGTAGAATCTGTAACAGACCCACTAATAATAGTATTAATTACACTATTAATTTCATCAGTAGAAAATTTTATTAAAGCTCTTCTTACTTGGGGGGTGTCAGGAATAAAAGTAGTAGAAACATCTAAAATTTCATCCAACCCTGTGTTTTGGAGAGGGTAAGAAGAATATAGAGTAGTATCTTTCTCAGGAAAAATTTTATATATTGACATAATTATAGATTTGTTATGGCTCCTCTTATATCTGAATTAGGGTATTTTATTTCGAATATGCTAGGATCTTGAGAGGGGTATACTGTATTAGATTGAGTAGCCCCTCTTACATCATAATAATATTTAGAATATCCTAAAGTTTCTCCTGCTTTATTATAAATATCTATAGATTTTACGGTTTGTACTCCTTCTACTTGATCTAATATTACATATAGATCTGAGATGAATATTGGTTGGTTTATTTGCCACTTATCTATATCAAAATAATCTTTTATAGTGTTTATGCAAGTATTTAATACAACGTTTCCGGCATGATTAGGTCTTAATACTATAGTAAAATCTACTCCTATGTTAATTACAAATCCATTTTTAATACTGATAGTATCATTTACCATCCTAAATTGAGATAAATAAGTAGATAAATTATCTTTAAAAGTAATAGAAGTAGTAGTTAAATTTTTATTAGAGTCATATCCTAAAACATACATATCAAGCACGGAGGGTCTAACATTAGGATTTAAATTTTCTATTTTTTCAGGTTCTACATAAATTTTAGCTACGGATCCATATATTCCTGGCATACTAAGGGCTCTTACAGTATAATCATCTTGGGTAACACTGCGTAATTGAGTCCCAAACATTCTTAAAGAATTTTCTTTTATTTCATTAACAGAATCCCCTGAATCTCCCCCAGAAGCGGCTTCGGGGTTATTGCATTGAATCGTACTAATTTTATTACCCCCCGCCCCAGGTGTGATATTTGTAGTATCTATATCAGTTAAAGTATTAGATAAGGCATTAGAAGATATACCACCTCCTTTTAAATAAGAAAAAGTTAAAGTAGTATTAGTAGGAGCAGTACCATAAGTATTAGTAAATGTAAAATTAGCTGGGGAGAAAGCTATATTTTGGTTTAAATTATTACCCCCTTGTCCTACATTAGAAGGAGTAGGAATAACTTCACTATCAGTTAATCCTGAGTTTCCTGATCCAAATTGGATTTGCAGTTGATTTTTTGATGTAAATCTAGTAGCAAATCTATTATTAGTCCTCAGTAATCTTAGTAAATACTCTTCACCACTTCCTGCATTTTTTTCAGGCGTGTAAATAGTATCCTGCCCTAAATAGGGAACTTCATACCAAGAATTACCATCACTATCAGTGCAACTTATAATTTCTATTATATTATTATCTTGAAGATTAACAGTTGGAAATTTTTCATAAGAACCAAAAGTAAATGTTTTTGTACCAATAGTAGCAGAAACAGCTTTTCGAGTTTTTTTTAAAAGAAAACTAGTTGGAATTCCTCCACTAACCGTATACACTGATACTTCGGTAGGATCATCAGAAGTATTAACAGAAAAGTCTACCAAATCTTGAATAACAAAATTAGACTGCCCTGTAATTGAAGAACCTACTGTGGTATTACTTGGTATAGTAACAGCTTGTGTATAATCTGGTTCATTACTCCCATTAGCATCTACTATCTGGAATATCTCTAAGTCAGCAACCGCTGCTCCCGTCATTTTAGGAGTGTATCCCATCATATAAGCTAAATTATATATATTAGGTACTTGCCTGGATAAATGAGTAAAAGTTTCTTGTATTTGATTATCTTGATAAAAAGATAATACATCTCCTACATAAGCAGCCATTTCCATAAACATCATTGCAGGTGATGAGGGGCTGAAATCTGTATAGGTTGTGGGGAAATAAGTTTTAGTAAATTCTACAAGAGAATTCTTATAACTATCAAAATCTTTATCAGTATACCTAATATTCCTTTGTGCTCGATTATTTTTCCCAGACTGGGTAGATAGTGTAGTATTATATGCCATCTGTATTAAAATTTATTTTGATTTCATCTAAAGATTGATTAAGTACTCTATATGTTAAAAACATACTAATAGCATTTTCATTAGGTAATGAATTTATTTCTAAATTTTTTATTTTTACTGTGGGGAAATATAAACTTAATTCTTCTTGTATAATGCTCTCTAAATTATCTAAAGTGTTTAAAGAAATCATCTCAAATATTAAACTTTTTAATCCAGTACCAAAAGAAGGATTAAAATATCTTTCCCCTTTATTTGTAAGAAAAAAATTAATTAAGTTGGTTCTTATTTGATCCCTAGTAATATAAGTTTGATTAAAAATACTTTTACCAGTAAAAGGCAAAGATACTCCTACCGCTACATCAGGTAGGGTATCAACCGGAAATTTACTAGAGATAACTGTAGCCATTATTTATTATTCATTAAATTCATAATTTGAGACATATCTACTTCCCCACTAGGTAAGTCCCCTCCGGGCATCGCACCTTGAGGGTTAAAAGGTTGGGAAACATTTTGAGAAGTAAATTGAGATTGCATATCCCCTAGTATATTTTTATATGATTCTCTTTTTTCTTTTATACTCATAGAAGAATTTTCAACTGATGGTAATAATTGTTGGGGTTGAGAGCTTTCTATAACAGTTTGCTTTGGGGATTTTATAGCTTCAAGAAGAATATCTTTTAGCTCTTCCTGGATGGCTTCCTTAACTGCTTGTTTAATTAAGGATTTTAATGCGTTTTGTTTCATTGTTTATAAATATCTAATTAATCTGCTCTTAAATTATTTTTGTCTATTACAAATTTTAATTCCTCTATTAATATCTCAGGAGAGGAAGCAAATGAAGATTCACTACGTAAAACTTGTATTCCTTGAATATTTCTTGCAATAGCATATCTTTTGGGGTATTGAAAGTTTTGACTACTATCTACTTCTATTTCAAATGAGAATCCCTTATAAGGATAAGGTTTTTTTGTTAAAGGATCTATTACATCCAAAATTCCTTGGGGATTTGAATTATCCCCATTTATTAAATCATTAAATTCACTATTCAATTCTATAAAAGGTATTTCTTCTTCTTCGGCACAACTTTGAATTAAAAAATCTAAAGAATTTAATAATTCTATTATTACACCTAATAACATACCTACAGTAGCGGCAGTTAATGATAAAGCCCTTAAACCAATTCCAACTTTTTCTAATAATTTATCTATTTTTTTAAATCCTTTTTCTATTATAGGACCATATGCTGCTAGTAAGAATGGAATGTTGCTGGCGGCCTGGGCAGTTGTGAGCCCTATTTTAGAACCCAATATTAAAGCTTCAGCAACACCTAAAACTTTTGAAATTCTTCTAACTACTTTATAGATATTATTTAATTCTTTAACTAATTTATTCCTTTTTCTAAGAGCTTTTAAAACATCTTCTTTAGGAGGACATGTTTTATTTTTTAAAGGATTTAATTTTTTATTAGCTATACTTTTAACTACTTCGGGACCAAAAGTAGATATTATACTAAATATAGCAGGTATAAGGGTCTGCTTTAATCTTTCTTTAGTAGAATCAAAAACTATAGCCATTTTGATTTCATAAGGAAGGGTTGCAAGACTTTTAACTGCTACTATTTTTCTTTCCTGTTCTTCTATTTTTTTATTAACTACTTGTACTTCCTTTTCAACATCTAGAACTTTAGGATCCAAAGATAATCTTCCAAGATTATATACTTGAACTTGTATATCATCAACAAGAATATCATTTTTAACATTAAAATTTTTACTTTTAATTGTTATTAATTCACTAAATTGTAAACTACTTATAGTTTTTGAAAAATATTCATTTTTACTAATATCCACTGTGGATCGCTCAAAATTGACATCCCCATCTTCTTCTTCTATAGCATAATCCCATTCGAACACTCCTTTTTCATCTGTAATAGCAGGATTTGCAAAACTAAGAGCAGTTTCTACAGTATTTATAAATTCATCAAAATTTGTTTGGTTTGATTCAATTTCTTCAAAAGAAGATACTTCTTTATTAACAAATCCCTCATTACCCGAAGGGAGGGGAACACTTGTAAGCAATTTAATTGAAGCCTTAGCATTACTTAAAGGATCATTTGTATTTTTATCTATTATTTTTCCTTTTATTCTAATAAATGACGAAAATTTTTTTACCTCTTTAGGGGGAGGGGGAATAATTTCTTTTAATTCTAAGGTTATACCTGTGCTAGATAAAACAGTATCAAATCTTGATGATAATGATTCTTCTATTAAATTTTTTGGGGTTGCAGCAAATGAGGATGGTCCTTCAAAAATAATACCTCCTGTAGTACCATCTTTTATAACTATATTTTTTTTAGGACCTATAACATTAAATTTTGCATAAGAACCATCATTAAAAATGTAGGTAGAATCTATAGTATATTGGTCATCATTAAATAAAATCATTATTTAAGTTTAACTTTATTTGAAAGTATTTTTGACAGTTGGGTTTCTATTCTAGTCACAGAAGTATTTAGATTTTGGGAATAGGAATTTAAAGTAGGTATTCCTCCCCCTCCATTAGCGGCACCTTGAAACGCAGTTCCTATTCCTTTAAGGGTTTGGATTAGAATCTCTATCAAAGAAACTAATTGATTACCCAAAACAGCCTGCTCAGAAGCACTTCTATCAATTAAATATAACTCCCCAGAAGAAAGAACTATTTTATCATTAGAATCAAAATGTATAGAATCCCCAGCACTTAAATGGATAACATTTGGAGAACTTATTAAAACTCCTCCTTCTTTAGAATTTAAAATTAATCTTCCTGAGTTAAGGATGATTTGGCTTTTTTGATATTCTTGGGGGTGGCTTGGGGAATTATCTTTGGGACCAAAAGAATTAGTTTCAAAACTAGAGGGAATGAATGGAATTTTTTGAGTACTAGTAAGATATATAGAAGAAAAGTCTTCGTTAACATTTTCTAATCTAGGAGAAAAATTAGACTTTTTCCCTAAAATAGTATTGGTAATTATAGTAATAGGATCTCCTTCCTCATTAGAACTAGACCATTCGTTAGGAAATGAAGGTTTTTTTACAGTACTTCCTAATCTAATACTATTCCCCCATCTTCCTTCTAAAATGTGATCACCTTCATAAAAGTATAAAGGTAAAATATTAGATTTTTCTTTAAAAGTATCCCCAAATAAAAATAAATTAGAATTTTTTTGGTCCCTATTTATCATTCCTCCACTTACTTCTTGATAATTTTTACCTTTAGTAATAGAAGATGAAGAGGTTTCATCTTTACTTACATTATGGTGTGGGGAATTCCATATGTTGGAAGGGGGTAAATAATATAATGAATAAACAAATTTATCATCCAAATCCTTTTCAGGATTTATAGAAAGAATAACAGAAACTATTTCTCCTTTTAAGGGATAAAATTTAGTGTTACTAAAATAAGGTTTGGCAGAAGGAATTTGAGCACTGAGATTAGAGGCACCTGCAATTTTAATATCATCAAAAAATATAGTTCCTATACCATTCCACTCATGGTATTCTTCAAATTTAGGATGGTTCTGGTCTAAAATAATATCTTTTACCCGAACGGTAAGAGGAAAATTATTTTTTTGCTCTTCTAAACGAATGTTTGAAGCTCCTATACCAGTAACCCCAAACTTCATTTTTTATCTTTACTAAACTTTTTTATTTCCCCCAATAATTGCTCTTTCTCAGCCTCTGACATACCAAAATTATCATCATCTATTTCAGTTTGAACTGCTTTTTGAACAATATTAGCCATTTTAATAAGTTGTTCATCATTTTTAACAGATATTTCAAGATATTCTTTAAGTAAAGGAACTATTAAAGTAGCATCCCCAATATCCTGGATCATAGGTTTTAGCTCATCTATAAGAACAGAAACCTTTTTTTCAGTTCTTTTTTGATTATCATAAATTTCTTCAAGAATATCAGCAAATTTTTTATTACCAAATACTTTTTTATCTAATTGTCCCATGATAATAAATATGATTATTAATCAAAATCTACATAGCCATTTTCTAAATAAAAGATATACCCTTTTTTCCATAAATCACCTAACCTTCCCGCAATTTTAGTTATATGTGGAGTTTTAACATCTATCATTTCTCTTACATAAAAATAAAGAGCTTTTTTATTAAAGATGTCTAATCCTTCTCTTTTCCTAAAAATTTCTAATATAGAATCTGCAACTTGGGCATCTTTCTTTTTTGGGAAAAGAGTATAAATATTTTCAGTACAATATTCTAAATAAATATCCATAAAATTTGAAAGGTCATCTTTTTCTTTAGGATTATAATCTAAATTATACGAATATTGGTCATAGTTATATAATTCTTCAACAGGTGCTTTATCTACTCGTTTTTTATAGTTTTTAGTATTTTGTATAATTAAATACCGCTTAGCAATTGTCCCAAAATATGAAAAAGCTTTAGCCCCGCGAGTTTGGTCAAATAAATGAATTTTATCTAGCAAAAATGTAATTACCTCATGTTGAAGATGTTCAATTTCATTTACTTCTGTGTAGTAAAATTTAAAGGTATGAATAATATTTTCGGTTAACTTGAAAAAAGCGTAGTGGATATCATTTTGATATATCCTACTACGCTCATCGGGGTCTGTGGAATTATTATATTTTACTATAGCATCCTCTGTTGCTTGGGTAAAATATTGATTTTTTGTTTTCTTTTTTCTTTTTCTAGGGGGTAATGTGCTCATAATTTTTTCATCCTAAATTGGGATAATATTTTCTGGAGGTCCCTAATTTGTTCATACATGAATCCTATTTCATCATCACTTTTAAAGATCCCTCGCTCATCAATTTTCTTAAGCTTCTCATCAGAAAATTCTATAATTCGACTTAGCTGGTCTAAGTAAGATATATATCCCGTAAGTATATCTTCTTGTTTTTCATTTTTACGTAAGAGATTAAGAGTTGTAAATCCTAAGATTACAACTCCTACTCCTAATACGCTAATAATAACAATTTCTATCATAATTTATCAAATAAATCTTTAAGACCTTCACTTTTAATTTGAGAAAGTGCTTTGTCTTTTGTTGATTTTTTAAATTCTGTGGTTAATGTAACATTTTTTGATTGAGGGGGCACGGAATTCTTAAACTTAGGTAACCACTCGTGTTCAAACTCAATACGAGAAGCCATTAAATCCGCTTGATGTAAAATGAGTGGTAAAGAAGTTCTTGGTTTTTGTTCTGGTTGGTAAGCAAACAAATACTTTTTATTGGCTTCATCATATAAACCATCATGGGTTTGGATAGCAACCATCTCATTGAAATTATATTGAATACCATGAGATTGAAGTAAAAATAATCCACGATCTGGAACTGAGGCAAATGGGAGGGCTTTATTAAACATATAATCTTCCCCTAGCTTTTCTCTTCTCCATTTATCTGTTTGGGGGATATAAGACTCATGTTCGGTATCACCCATTTTACCAAGATCATGGTTAATAGCCGAGAATACGAGTTCCTCCAAGGTGTAAGTTGTGTTATCTACACCCATTTCAACCCAAACATCATTAATATTAAGAGCACATTTTACAACTCTATTAACATGGTCTACATACCCCCCTGGGAAGGCATTGTGGTATTCTTTTTTATGAGCAGCGGGCATCAACATAATGCGGTCCTCATATTTTTTATAAAACTTAAGAAGTTCTTTTTGGCGGTCTCCTTCAATCCACAACTTAATATTGTTGCAGAATTCTTCCCAATTTGTTTGAATTTGTTCGGCTGTAAGCATGATTAAATTTTATTATATTCGTTAGGGGTACGGGGCTCTCGTTCTACTGCTGCTTTTAATTCTTCTACTAATTCCTCACACTGTTTTTTAGCAGTGTCAACTTCTTGCTTATTTTCTCTTCCATTATGGAATTCAATATGCTTTAATTTTGCCTCGAGATTGTCGAGTTTTTTATTAATATGATCTCTAAAATACATTTTTTTATGTTTATAACTGAAGTTACGGTAAAAATTTAATATAATCAAGTTGTTTTTTAAGCAAAGCGCATTTTTCATATTCTTCTTCACTTTCATAAAATTTAATTGACATATTATATGCTTTTACTAATTTTTTCCTATTTTCTTCTTTTAATACTTTTTGATGGTATTGATCTTTTAAATCAATCTTTTTTATATAATCATATGCCCTAGCATAAAGCATTACCTCCCCAGCATATTCTACTTCTGCTGATTCTATAGAAGGATCAGATGTACTAAAAAAATTAATTAGTTGTTTACTATGAGATAAATGATCAATAATAAGTTTCCAAAACATTCTAACAATATATTTAGGATGGTCCTCATCTATAGTAGGAATAGTTCTAGGATTAGAATAATTAAAACTTTTATTATCCCAACCCCCACTATTGGATGATGAACCGAATGCCCCAAATATTTTATTTAAATCCAAAATGTCTTTCTATGGTTTCAAGTTGATCTTCTGCTTCTCCTAATTTACAAATAGCCTTTTTAGCTTCTGCTAAAAAATGAGTTGAAGTATGTTCCCCTATACCAGAAGGAGAATCTAAAAGAGTTTCTAAAGTAAGTAATGCTTCTTGCTTATCTGCTTCAGCTTGTGTTTTTAAAGCCTTAATTAATCGTGGTTCCATGTTTATAAATATGTTATAGTTTACTTACAATGATGATCTGCTGCCCTCGTGGCAATCTGTTTATGAGGTTTAATATTAACTTTATAACCGTGTGATGAAGCCCATCCCCTAGCAGCGGATACTAATTTGTTGCTCATGTAATACTCATCTTCATTATAATCCATATCAATTTCAAATTTTAATCCCGGAAATTCCTTAGAGAGAGGATCTGCTATTTGCATAGTTCGTTCTGTCTCTAACCATAACCTAGACCAGTTATCCCTAATAGGAGGAAATTTTTCTTTACAATAAATATAATGGACCCCTCTAAAGGGATAACGGTATGCTATAGCGGTAACATATATAATTTCTAACCCATGTCTTTGGGAGTCGGTCCCAATATGAATTTCAACATGAGGCTCATTTTTTACTACATTTCTAGTGTGGATAGTAGGGCTTACTTTTTTACCCTTTATGGTTTGGAAAATCATTTAAAGGACATCCCACTCATAAGCAGCTTGTGTGTAAGCCGAACCTGTATTGAGTTTTGGGTTGTCTTTTATGAAGGCTATAGCGGTAGCTCTAACTTCGGCTCTAAGCCCATATGATTGAGCTTGTTCAAGAATCATTT
>JAAHTG010001004.1_pt1 | contig 21169 bp, 28 predicted proteins | sample 6116081 | NCBI WGS metagenome assembly JAAHTG01 (sample SAMN13939989, study PRJNA603662) | sponge metagenome | isolation source: marine sponge | host: Mycale hentscheli | place: New Zealand | collected 2005 | reverse complement strand
TGGGGGCAATTTATAGCTCGTACACGATCTTACACATCGGATTGTATATACTTATCTACTTAACCTATATTCTTTATTACATTCCAAATATAATGATTCCATTTGTCTAATTGAGTGAATTTTATGTGGGATTGTCTCTTCTAATTGTTTAAATTTATCAACATAAGTATCCAGATAACTTCTTTTCTTTATTAATGTAAATCCTTCATCTTTTAACCATCTACTTAATGATTCATAGTTCCACATCCATTTATGACCCCAACCATATAACATACTTTGGAATATTTCAGTATTAGATTGTATTTTATCTTTCACATTATATACTATATCATTATATTTATCTTCAATAGTTTCGTTTTTATATTGTTTAAATAAACCTTTATCGGTTTTAAAGTTATCTAACCATATATCAATATCAGGGCATATAATTCGGAAAGTTCCCCCAGGTTTAAGAATTCGAAAACATTCTCCAAAAAAATTTTTAGCATCGAAAGGATCTAAATGCTCTATCATATGAGAAGTATATATGTATCTAATTGAATTGTCTTTAAATGGCAATCCAGATTTAGTAATATCTAAATTTAAAGCATTTCCCTTATGTATTGGGTGTTGGAATATTCTCCAGTTATCGGTTTTTAATGGAATTTCACCATCATCAAATTTATTTTTCCATATTGTAATAGATAACCAATCAGGTATCATTTCATATGGCCCAGCTCCAATGTTTAAACTATCAAAATCATTAATAGTCATTCGAATCATTTTCATCATCTAATAGATAAAAATAATCTAACTCATCTTTACTTAATACTCGATTGTATATAACTATATCATCAAGTCTTCCAGCAAAAGCATCCCAAGATGGATGGTTCATTCTACCAAAGGCAGTATCACTTCCTAATTTAACTTGTTCAGTGTCTAATGTAATGGTTTGTAATAATTCTCCATTTGCATAAAAATTAGCTTCCCCATCACCAATTGTATAAGCAAACCAATCCCATTGATAAAAATTATGGTTAAATGTATATTCTACTTTAGTATCACCAACTATATGTTCAAATAGTAAATTGTCTTCATTATTTCTAATATTAATAACTAATTTACCATTACCATCATTAGGAACCCAAAATTCAAATGGTCGAGGAGATATATAACCAGTACCTTCTCTCATAATCCACCATGCAATAGTAAGTTCACCGTCAACTAATTCAGTATCAATATCTGCTTCTATTCTATGATCCCAATCAAATTGTGAGTTTCCAAAATAGTATGCACTATCTTCGTTTTCAAATCTATCATGTGATAAGGGAGCATTGTATACTGTTCCATGGTTAAAGTTTGGACTTTCGTCTTCCGCGTTTCCGTTAAATGGATACCACGCAATCATCCCATCCATATTCATTGTTCTGAGATTCATATCCGTAGGTGTCTCCCACGCATCTCCACAACTCACTAAAATTAAACTAATAATTAATAAAACTACTTTTTTCATAACTTGTTTTTTAATATTTACTTATAAAATTTGGATCTTCACCCAATTTTTTTAATCTGTTGTTTAAAGTCGTAAATTCATTTTTACTTTGACCCCAAACATTTTCAATTCTCTTACTATTATTATCAATTGAATTACTTAAATGTTTTATATCCTCTAATATATTCAGAGTCCTTTCAGATAAATCCCCATTCGGAACATAATCATTTTGAATAACTCTTACAATTTCTTCTATTTCCCCCAACCTCTCTTTATTTTCTATGTCTCTTATAGAAGAGATATTGGAGATATGTTGGTTCGACTCCAGTAATAATGTGTATTTTTTATGTACACGAAAAGCTGATATAACTAATACTATACCTATCGCTGTTAATAATCCACTAATGTATGTTAATAAAATCATATTTCTTTATTTTTAAGTCCGTTATGTACATCTACCTGTGATACGTCTCTAATATAATATCCTTTTTCGAAATATCCAAGTCTAGGATAAGAAGATGTTTTATTTGGTAAAAACTTCATACTACGTAAATGTCTTTCCCCATCCACAATAACAATTGTAAATTTCTCATCAAGTTTATATAGCATAGGTTTTAATTTTTTACAACCTCCACACCAATCCACTGACGCTACTACTAGTAGACGTTCCTCATTCATATAATCTGCTAAATTGTCCTTTTTTAATTCTATAACCATGTCCCCAATATATGAAAAAATATTTGGTCTCGCAAGCAATCCTTCGTATATTTTCACATACTTTACATATAAATAATATATACGTATAGATAGATGAATAAATGCGTTAAAAGAGAAGAGTTTGGCTTTACATAAAAATACATTAAGATATGATCCCCCCAAAAATTGGTATTCAAAACCTGGATATAATAATCTATGGTTTGGGTTAGTGTTTTCGGTTGATTGGATGTTTACTGAAATATTTAAAAAAGGAGATTTAAAATTACTTGAAATTGGAGTTTATAAAGGTGAATCTACTTCTGTATTTGCTTCTTCTGGTATTTTTGATAAAATATTTTGTATGGATCCTTTTGAAGGAAAAGAGGAAGCACTTGAGGAACTAAATGATGATTGGAAAACCGTTAAAACACAATTTTATACTAATACTAGACATTGGGATAATATTAATTTAATACAAGATTATTCCTTTAATCAAGTAAATAATTTTCCCGATAAATATTTTGATGTTATTTATATGGATGCTGATCATAGTTATGATGCTTTAAAAAGAGACATTGAAATGTATTTACCTAAATGTAAAAAAGTTATAGGGGGGCATGATTATGGCAACCAACACTCTGATGTAGTAACAGTAGTAAATGAATTATTTGGTTCTCCTGATATTGTATTTTGTGATGGGAGTTGGTTTAAGGTATTATCTTTTTAATATTTATAACAAAAATACACTAATATGAAGATCTTATTTTTAACTTATCCTTATCTTGGAGCAGAATACCTAGCAGAGGAATTAGCTAACGCCAGCAACCATAATTTTATACCAGACCCAATGAACTTAAATTGGTATGGGGCTAAAACTATTATAAATAAGGATGATGGTGATGGTAATATAATTCAAGAAGAAGTTACTTATCCAAGAAAATATATATTCCCTGATGCTATACCAGAAAATACTGTAGTTACTCATAATGTATGTTGGCATACTCTTCCTAATAACCTTACAGAAACTCAATTTTTAGAACAATTTATTCCTAAATTTGATAGGGTAATATGTTTAAGAAAAAGAGATTTAACATTAAACTGGAAACGTTGGGCTGTATCTGTTAATCAACCACATGAAGATAATTTTTATTGGGATATGCATTTAGCTAAAAACTGTAATTCATATATACAATTATACGAAGATTCACATTATGATCAAGCTAAAGTTGATAAAATTAATGAATGTGATTTATTTTTAGAAAATTATTATGATACAAATGGTAGTGCTTTTGTTGAAAGTTTTGTTGATGATTATTTTAAAGATTCCGTAACTGCCGAAAATGTATCAACTGAAGTAATTGATTTTCAATTAAAAAGATTTGGTCTTCCTTTTGGAGATGTTGAATTTGATTTTGAAAATGAAGTATGGAATAATATAAGATTATATGAAGTCTGTAATCAATGGATACCTAATAGATATTAAAAATAAATAAAGTCTTTTGCATCATACTGAAAAATTAAAGTTATATAAAAATTTAGGACCTAAACAATCTTTATATTTAGGTGCTGATTCTATTTATGCTATTCATTTAAATAGACATAAATTAAGATTAGAAAACCTTATTGATTTACAAGAAGAACATGGTTTAAAAATTAACATAATTGAGGCCATTGATAATAAAGATGTAATTCCATTATCTAAAGAATTTATTACTCAAAACCTATCTAATACCTTTTTTTGTGCCGCTGGATTTTGCTCTGTAGGAGTAATTTGTTGTGCCTTATCTCATAGAAAAGCTTATAAAGCATTTTTAGATTCTGGAGATGAAGTAGGATTATTTTTAGAAGATGATGCTATGTTAACACTTGATGTTCATGATTATAATTTTAAAAAAATTAGAAAAGAATTAGACAGTATAGATTGGGGAGTATGTTGGTTAGGTAAATGGAAACCTGAAATGAAAGATGCTTTGGAAAATAAAATTACTGATAATTTATATGAACATAAACATTTTATTAGACATAATCAGGCTGCACATTCTTATTTATTAAATAGAAAAAGTGCCCAATGGTATTATGATAACACAGAAAAAATTAAGTATCCTGCAGACTTAAGATTAGAAATAAGTCCTTTTAAACAAATATCTATAGATAAGTCTATTTTTATGCAAAAACATAGGGAAGTAATTATTGGAAATCTTCAAATCGAGGAGGAATGGTGGCATTCTACTATGGATGACGTTCCTGTTAGTAAAACCTTAGGAAATGGGTTTAAACAATACCATTTAAATTCACAATCTAAATATATGCCAGTACTAGATACGTATAGAAAAAATATTTGTCATAAAGGAGAGGAATTGATAGGGATGGAATTTAAACTTAACACATATTTATAATAAAATATAGCATGGCAATATACAAAGCAGAACAACTATCAGGAGCAGGAACACCAATCGAAGCATTAACAGGTGGTGTTTCTTATGTATTTACTTTAGGAGCACCCTTTAATAGCCCAGCTAGTGCAGCTTATTTTACAGTAGAACAAGTAGGTTTAACTTTTGATAGTAGTGCTCCTACAAATGCAGTTGGAACATATTCTTCATTTGATTGGGATACTGCTAATTTAATAACATCATCATATAAATCTTCAGTTGTTGTTGATGCTAGAAATACTTCTCCAGGTATATACCAATTTACCCCAGCTGAAAATATAGCTGCAAGTTCTTCTATGTTAAGAGCAACGGGTGATTTAAGTTTATCTATAACAGTTTAAAAGTTTTTAAAAGTAATGCGCAGGAGGCTTGGCTACCCGAGATAGAGGTCGTATATTTACCATGTTGTAATAATGAAGTTGCAACACTAAATAAAAATAAAGGTTATGGTAAATTTAAAAGAAGTATTAGAATTCATTCAAAATGCAGATCAATCAGAAATTAAAGCAATCAAAAATGCAGTTGCTATTAAAAGATCAGAATTAGCTTATGATGCTAAAGTATCATTTAGAGTAGGTGATATAGTAGGTATTGATCATAAGAAAATTGATCCTAAGCAAAATTTTAGAGTTATTAAAATTAATAGTAAGAATATTAAAGTTCAAGCTAGTGATGTTGGTAATGGTAGAGTAGGTGGTCAGTATACAGTTTCTCCAAGTTTATTAGTAAAAAAGTAATTGAAAGTAATGCACAGGTAGCTTGGCTCCCCAGGCTACCTTTCGTATATTCACGGTATATTAATAATTAAAAATCAAGGTCATATGTTAAATTTAGAAAGTAGTAAGTTTTTAAGTAAGAAAGAGTTAAGTGAAATCGCTCCAAGTATTTTCACAATGAAACCATCAAATACTGTTTCGGATAAGTACACACATATCCCAACTGAAAGAGTAATTGATGATATGGAATTAATGGGTTGGAAGCCTGTTGATGCTAAAGAAGTTAAAGCAAGAACTGAAGATACAAGAGGTGTTCAAAAGCATTTAGTTGTATTTAGAAATAATGATGTTGTTATTAATGGTGAAGATGGAGATACAGTTTTTCCACAAATATTAATTACTAATTCTCATGATGGTAAGAATGCTTTCCAATTTACAGCTGGATTATTTAGAATGATTTGTGAAAATGGTTTAGTTATAGCTACAGATGAATTTGAAGATTTAAAAATGCGTCATATGGGTTATACGTTTGAAGATTTACAAGTACTAATTAGAGGTATGGTTGAGAAATTACCTTTAACAGTAGAAGCAATGAACAAAATGAAAAGTGTTGAATTAGAAGAGGAGCAAATGTTTAATCTTGCTAAATCATTTCTTGATATTAGAGTAGAAGGTACGAAAAATACTTACGATAAGCAAGCAATTGAAGATGTTTTGAATGTTCAACGTAAGAAAGATGAAGGTAATATGCTTTGGGAAGTATTTAATAGAGTTCAGGAGAATATTATTGAAGGTAATTTTGAATATAAAACCCAAGGTGGTAAAGTTCGTCAAGCTAGAATTATTAAGAATTTCAAGCAAGATCAGGATGTAAATAAAAAAATGTTTAGTAAAGCTTTAGAACTTGTAGCATAATGAAAAAGATAATAATAATTTTAACAGTAAGTTTCTTCTGGGCATGTAGCCCAGAGGAAATAACCTTAGATGTTTGTGTAGATGGTAGTTGTGATGCTCAGTTTTATATTGATGAATTAGTACAACCAAATGCTTATCAAGATGAAAATGGGTATTGGCATATAGAATTTTATGGACCTAAATATTTTACAATTAGAGGTGAATTAGATGAGTTGTCAACAGCTATAGTAAATGGAGTACCATTAGTTGAAACAATGTATGATTCAGATTATTGGGTTGCCTTTGATTCAATCAACTTTACGGTACCTACATGGTCTGTATTAAGTTGGTTTACGGGTGGTGGTTATAATAACCCTGTTCCAGTAGGTAATTTACAATACACTCTTACTGATATAGCTCGAATTCAACCCCCTTTAAACATTGCTGGGTATCAAATACAGAAGAATTTTTGTTTTGAATGTCCTTATGCTGAAACATTATTAGGTAGTAAATCAAAATATACTTATAATCCTCGCCAACAGTTTTATTTAAATAATGAAATGGTAGGAGATACTTTACAAGTATTTATGAAATCTACGTTTAATACTGATGTTGGTAATAGAGAAATAATTGAAGATTCATTTAAAATAATTGTAAACTAATGGAAAGAATAACTACAGAACAAGCTAAGGAATTTATACCCTTAAAAGAAAATTATGGTAATACTGAAATTGATTATGCTGAATATTTTACATTAACACCTTCAGATATGGGAGATGGTTGGGAAAGTGTTACTTATTTTACAGCAAAAAAGAAAGGAATTTACAATAAGAAAGGTGAAGGTGATCAATGGGTTTATGTTTTAAAAAATGAAACATTACCAGGACTCCTAAAAATAGGATATACAAAATTAACTCCAGATCAGCGAGCTAAACAAATTTCTAATGCAACAGGTGTGCCACTTCCATACAAAGTAGCATGGGCTTTCCGTTGTTTTAACGGTGAACTATTAGAAGGCGAAGTACATCATGCATTAAGAAAATATCGCGTTAATAACCAAAGGGAATTTTTTCAAATAGGTTTAGACGAAGCAAAACAAACAATAGAATCAATAGGTAAAAATTTTAAATAATAAATTATGTCGGAACAAGAAAAAATAGACAATCAAAAAGCAGAGTTAATTAATGATTTAATGGCAACTGCTACAGTAAAAGAGGAAGTATGGAGATACCATCCAGATAATCCAAATAAAAAAGATGTTGTAAAAGAATATGATGTCTTATGTCAAATAGAGAGAGATCTTGAACTTGAACTTGAAGAATTTAAATCTCAAGAATGTTAAAAATAAAAATAAAAAAAGGAGAAAACATTAATTCGGCTTTAAAAAGATTAAAAAGGAAATTTAAAAATGTAGGTGTATTAAATGAATTAAGGAAAAGAAAACAATTTGATAAACCTTCAGTAATTAAACGTAAAGCTAAATTAAAATCAATTAAAACAAAACAATATTTGGACAAGTTAGATGATTAGTAAATATTTATAATCAAATAATAATTATGTACAAATATAATGCAAAATTGGATAGAGTAGTAGATGGTGATACTGTAGATGCTTTAGTAGATTTAGGGTTTGATACCTGGAAGAAAGTTAGAGTTAGAATGATGGGTATGAATGCCCCAGAATCAAGAACTAGAGATTTAGAGGAGAAGAAATTAGGTTTAGCTGCTAAAGCAAGACTTATTGAATTATTAGGAGATGGTAATTTTATTCTTCAATCCCACGGAGTAGGAAAATATGGAAGATGTTTAGGGACTTTACTAATAGATGATATTGATATAAATAAAACATTAATTAAAGAAGGACACGCAACAGAATATTTTGGAGGAAAAAGATGATAGATAAAGATAGATTATTTCATTTATTTGGGGATGGTGAAAATGAAAACCCAGACGTAAAAAAACTAGCAAATATTGATAAGGATTTTATGAAAAGTCCTGAAGCTAAGTTAGGTATGTTTACTAAAATGATTTATAATCATGAGGTATTCCATAAAAAATTAAAAAAATTTTTCCAAAAAGAAAATGCTGCTTATAATGTTGAAGAAACTAAAGAAGCATCTTCGTTTGCTGTATTTAATAGAGCTTATTCCTATATTAGGAAATTAAATGTTAATGATTCTGCACATCAAGATGCATTATGGGAGTTTAATTCTAAACCACTTTTTAGTGCTTTAAACCAGGCAATTTATTACTTTGAAGCAAAAGAAGAATATGAAAAATGTGCAAAATTATTAGAAATAAAAGAAATGAAAAGAGCTCTTGAAAAAGACGTGCCATTGTAAAAAACCTCCATTATCTTGACATCACGGGTTTTGTGAAACATGGGATATAAAAAAGGGGATGGAAAATAAAGGCAATAAAGGGGTTAAGGAACACCCTGTTATTAAATGTTCTATTAAATAAAAATTATGAGAAACAAAAGATTATTTCAACAAAGATTAGAAACATTGGATGCTATATTTAGTGGACTTAAAAATGGTATACAAATGGGAGCTAGTGTAGGTGAATTAAAAAAAGGATGTGAAAAAGGTACTTCAATTGTAGCCGAGTTAGAAGGTTATGTTGAAAATGAAAATTAAAAAAAATAAAAGTTATGAATTTAAATGCGGAACAAATCCAATCAAATTGGAAAATTTTCTTAGATAATATTAAAACACATATACCAGGTAATCGAGGTGAATGTTTATCTAATTTTTATAAACGTTATGAAGAACGTATTATATTAATGCCTGCTGCTCACAAAAAAGAATATCATGGAGCATTCCCAGGAGGTTATGTTGCTCATGTTAACAGAGTAGTTGAAGGGTCACTTAGATTATATGATATGTGGGAAGAAATGGGTTGTGATATGACTACATTTACTAAAGAAGAATTAATATTTTCTGCCATAAATCACGATTTAGGTAAAATGGGGGATAAAGATAATGAATCATACATTCCTCAGACTGACCAATGGAGACGAGATAAATTAGGTGAAGATTATATGTTTAATAAAAAATTAGCATTTGCTTCTGTACCCGATAGAGGTTTATTTTTATTACAACAACATGACATATCTTATACATTTAATGAAATGGTAGCTATCCAGACACATGATGGTTTATATGACCAAGGTAATGAAAAATATTTAAAAGCATTTATGCCTGAACAAAAACCTCGTACGTCTTTACCATATATTTTACATCAAGCTGATTTAATGGCAGCACGTATTGAGTTTGAACAAGAATGGCTTCCAAAATTTTCTAAAAATAGCGTGGTTAAGCCAAAAAATAATTATACATTGTCCGACAATAAACATAATTCTAAATCTAAATCAAAAGCTTTAGGTGGAATTAAAAGTGAAGGATTAAAAAATATGCTAGATAGTTTATAATGGATATTTCAATAATAATAATTTCAATTCTAGGAGTTGCAGTTGTGATTTTAGGATTTACAACTTGGAATTTACTGTCAAAGACGGAAAAACAAGAAGATATTATTATTGGTTATGATAATTTTATAAATGAATATAGTAAACAATTAAACATTGCAGATAAACGCTTAAAAGAAATAGACGAAAAAGATCTATTTAAAAGCGATGATGAAATTGGTTGGTTTTTTAAAAATTTAAAAGGGTTGCAAAATGACTTATCAAATTTTAAACGGAACCAATAACATTTTATGCAACCACCTATTAGAAAACGCAGGAAGAAATCTAAGAATTACTTCACACATGACACCGAACTAGCTATTGTTAGGTATAATGGGTTAGATTCTATTAAAGATGAAAAATTAAGGAGTGATATTTACGACAAAGAAATCCATTACCCATTCTTTAAACTTACCCAGAATATAATTCATACTTTTAAATTTTATCATACTGAGGTTGAAAATTTAGAACATTTACAACATGAAATTATAGTTTTTTTATTATCTAAAATACACTTATTTGACCCAACTAGAGGAGCCAAGGCTTATTCATATTTTGGTACTATAGTTAAGCGTTGGTTAATATTATATAACACTAAAAATTATAATAAAAAAATTAAAAAAGTAGATGTTGATGTCTTAATGGGTGATAAATCAACTCATACTTACAAATTTGAAGAATCAACAGGCCCAGTAGATGAGTTATACAAATACATTGATATTTTTGTTGACCATGTTACAGCAAATATATTTGAATTATTTCCGAAAAAAAATGATGCTCAAATAGCAGACGCTATTCTAGAGTTATTTAGAAAAAGAGAAACTATTGAGGTATTCAATAAAAAAGCATTATACATATATATTCGTGAAATAGTAGATGTAAAAACCCCCAAAATTACTAAAATAGCTGATAAATTACACGGCATATTTAAAAGTCAATACATTTTCTTTTTAGAAAATGGTTATGCTAAATTTTAAATCTATTCTATATCCATATTTATAATAAAAATACATTATGGGAGCATTAGACAATGTGATATTTGGAAGCAAAAAATTCTCAGATATCCTCAGTGAAATTTACGACAATCAAAAGAAAAAAGAAACCCAAATTTCGGGGTTAATTTCAGAATTAAAACCCCTTATTTCAGATATTGGTGACGCAACTCTTATAGTACCACTAATAAAAGAATATTTAGAAATTGGCGTTAGGAACGATGAACAATTAATTAAAATGGCAACTATAGTGCAGCGTGTTGTTAATAATTCTAATAGCGATGATACATCGGGTATTACAGATGCTGAAAAAGAAGAATTAATGGCTGAATTAGATAGAATTAATGCCTCTTATTCTAAAGAAAAGAAAAAAGATAAAGAATAATGTCTGACTTATTAACAAACGGTTTATCAAGATTATTTAGTACTGCTGGATCAGAAGCATTCGCTGCAACTTTATCAAAAATTAGTGATGATAAGCAAGGGAAAGTTATTATAGGGCGTGTAACTGATATTTGTTTAAATAGTAATTCAAATTTATTTAAATTATTAGGATGGGGTGGGATAGGAAGCATTACCTTTCAAGAACTAACTGAAATAAAACCTGAAGAAAATCAAAATCAAAATTCTTCACCTACAGCTTTACCAATGTTTCCTCAGTTTAAAAATTACCCTTTAGTAGATGAGTTTGTACTATTATTTCCTGGGGCAGGCCAATCAGATCCTCAAACATCTGGAATAAAACAATACTATTATATACCATTAAATATTTGGAATAACCCTCATTATAATGGTTATCCTAATACTTTAAATGATGATCCTAAAAATCAAGAAAGTAATTATGAAGAAATGCAAGATGGTAATCCATCTACTGAAAATAATAACCCTGAAAGATTACCAATTAATGGTCAATCTGGGGGACAATTTGTAGAAAAAGGTGATATACACCCCATTTTACCTTTTGCTGGTGACCAAATTATAGAAGGAAGAAATGCTAATAGTATAAGATTAGGGGCTACTGCTAATACTAAGGGATCTATAAAAAATAATTGGTCTAATGGTAGTAATGAAGGAGATCCACTTTTAATTATAAAAAATGGTCAACCTAAAAATGTAGCAGGAGATTCATGGGTACCTACAGTTGAAGATATAAACTTAGATCCTTCATCATTATATTTAACTTCACAGCAAAAAATACCAATTGAAGTTGCTACTTCAGTCGTAGCTGCTGGAGAGAAAGACACAATACCTTATACTAGTATTGTAGATAACAACCCAATATCTCCTAAATCATATAACCATCCTCAAATAATTTTAAATTCTGGAAGATTATTATTTAATACTATTGGTGATAGTATATTAATGTCATCCCAAAAATCTATTATATTAGAAAGTAGAGAAGATTTAGGGATTAAGTCAATGCATAAAAATGTTAATATATTAGCTCCTGAAGGTAATATATCACTTGGGAAAAGAAATGCTAATCAATCAGTTATTTTAGGAGATAATTTTATGCAATACTTCATGCCTATAATGCGTACTATGAAGATATTAGTTGATGCTATGGCAAAAGAACCTCAATTAACGGTTTCAAAAGTATCTGCTAAAACTTTATCTACTATGTTCAATAATATTACAGCTAATTATAAAAAAACACTATCAGATAAAATTAAAGTATCTTAATGGAAGATTTACTTAAAATAGCGTCTACATTCCTCCAATCTCCTGCTGGAATTAAAGTACTTGAAAAAGTAAAAGGCTTGGACCTTAAGAATTTTAAAGAGATTCAAGAAGGTAAAACCGAAGAAGAAATAGAGGAGCTTAAAGAAGAAAAAAGAAAAGAATTAGGAGAAAAATATGGTAAATATATCCCTTATTTTGGTATTTTTACCACTCAAGGTATTGTATATGATGAAAGAACTAAAGAACCTATTGAAGGTATACAAGTACAACCCCAATTAGGATTATTTCCTATAACTAAAGAACCTCGTGTTAACATAATAACAGAAGAAATTTTAAAAGACGCTAATGGTGATATTTTATATGAAGCTAAAAAAGCTGAAGGAAATGAATATGTAACTACTAATAAAAAAGGAGAGTGGAAAATTACATTAGGTGTGCCTTATTTAGATGCTGCTAATAGAGTAATATTACCTCAACAAGTAACACCTTTTGTAACCTTCATAGATAAATCAGATAAACCTCATACTGAATCCCAAAGACAAACAAAGACCAAGGGGGAATATGCTCCAAACATTCAATATATTACAACATTAGAAGGTGAGGTTTTTCAAGATCAATCACCTATAGGAATGCTTGATATAGAAGATGCGTCTAAAATAGCAGCTCAAGAAGCAATAGTTGAAGTTACTAAAATAGCATCAAAATTAGCTGAAAAACAATTAGATACGGTTGAACAAACATTAAATGCTTTAGTTAGTTTAGTATTAAAACCCGCTACTGTTATTCAAACTAAATTATTACCTTTAGCATTTCAATTAATGTTGTATTTTGGTATAGCAAAAGAAGAACAAGCTAAACAAAAACTACAGAAATGCCCAGATGGATTACTTTTAGCAGAAATATTAAAAAAAAGAAACTCAATTGTTAGACAATTAAATAACATATATGCAATTATAATAGCAAATACAGCTTTAGCAGCATTATTTTTATATTTATCTAAATATTTAATTGGAATTAAAGAAATAATTGCAAATATATCATTTCCTGTATCTGTACCCCCAGGAGTAGGTGTACCTTATTCCTTAATTAGTAAATTAGAAGGTATACAAGATTTACTTGAAGAAATAGCAGGGATTAATAAAGAATTAAAGAAAAATTTATTTATAGCTTTAATATTCTTAATTATATCTTTAATTTTAATCTTAAGATATATGAAAACTATTGATAATTTAATTTTAGAATGTACCCCTAATGCAGGACTTGAACCCTTAAATAAAGAATTATTAGCATTACAAGAACAAAGTGCAGAACAGGGTGAACCTGAATTAAAAATAGTAAATGGGTTTAGTATGTCAGTAGAAGTAGTAGATAAAGCACAAGTAGGTGATTTACCTAGAAGACAAGCTATTGCTAAAAATTCTAAAGGAATAACAATTTTAAAAGGTGAACCATCGTTTAGTGCACAAGATCAAATATTAATCGATGAATTATCATTTTATATTATACAAAACGATTTAAAAGCAGATTAAAACCATATTTATAACTAAACAATAATAACATGAAATTAAGTCAATTAAAAACTATTGTAAAAGAAGCCGTAAAAGAGGCAATACAAGAAGAAATGAAAGATATTCTTTTAGAAGCTGTACGCGTTCCTAAAACCGTAGTTTCTGAAGTTCAATCGACTCCAGTTGCAAAAACCCCATTACCTGAAAATGATAAAATGAAATTAAGAGAAAATATGATGGGTATTTTAGATGGTATGAGACCAAATGCACAAGGCACATTAAATGCCACAACTGCAGATATGCCTCTACGAGTAGGAAGTACCGATACAACAAGTCCTAATGGAACCTTACCATCAGGAAATGTTAGTATGGACCAGATTATGGGATTAATGAATAGTAAATAATAAATTATGGCATTTGGAGCAGTACAACAATTCCCTAATGATTTAAGACCAAGAATAGGTATAGGTGTAAATCTACCTTTTTCTGAAGGGAATGGTTTTACTCCAAATTATACAACAGCTGAATCTATTAGATACAATTTAATAAATTATTTTTTAACAAATCCCGGAGAAAGACCAGGTAATCCACAATTTGGAGGTGGATTAAGAAGATTTATTTTTAGTCAAATTAGTCAAAACAATTTAGAATTTCTAAAAGAAGATGTTCAGACTAAAATTACAAATGAATTTCCTAGTGTATTAGTAAAAGAACTAAATGTAATAGGCAATCCAGATGAAAACGAAGTAACCGTACAAATATTTTATGCTATTGAGGATACAAATATAGAAGACGAAGTAATATTAAATTTTGCATAATGGCAGTAAGAAGAAATATAAATTACATAACTAAGGATTTTAATGAGTATAGAAGTCAGTTGATTAACTATTCTCAAGTTTATTTTCCTCAAGTATACACAGATTTTACCCCATCCTCCCCAGGTATGATGTTTATAGAACAAGCTGCTTATGTAGGTGATGTATTATCTTTTTATTTAGATAACCAAATTCAAGAAAATTTCTTACAGTATGCGAGACAGAATGATAACTTATATGATATGGCTTATATGTACGGATATAAACCTAAAGTTACAGGCTTAGCTGAAACCGACATAGAATTTTTCCAACAAGTACCTGCAAAATTGTCAGGTAGTATTTACATACCAGATTATGATTATGCTTTATATGTAAATCCAAATACTCAAATTACAACTAATAATGGAACAGGCCAGAAATTTGCAATAGAAGATCCAATTGATTTTTCAGTATCAAGTTCAATGGACCCAACTGAAATATCTGTTGCTTCTTTATCAAGTGGAAACCCACAATATTACTTATTAAAGAAAACAAGAAAAGGGTTTTCTGGTACTATAGCGGAACAAACATTTCAAGTATCTGACCCACAAGAATTTTTAACTTTAGTTTTAGAGGATACTCAAATAGCAGGAATTGTGGATGTAATTGATTCTGATGGAAATAAATGGTATGAAGTAGATTATTTAGGGCAAGATTTAATTTATGATGGTATAAGAAACACTAACATAAATAGTCCTAACACATATGAGGATGAAGACACACCTTTTATATTACAAACAAAACAAGTACAAAATAGATATGCAACAAGATATTTAAATTCAATTCAATTACAATTGCAATTTGGTGCTGGTAATCCTTCTAATACAACAGAAGAGATTATACCAAACCCATTTAATGTAGGTTTAGGTTTACCATTTGAACAAAGTAAATTAACTACAGCTTATAGCCCAACTAATTTCATTTTTACAAATACTTATGGTACACCTCCTTCAAATACAACATTAACAGTAAGATACTATAAAGGTGGTGGTGTTCAATCTAATATTTTATCAAATACTCTTAATACAGTAGATACGTCAACTATTAATTTTATTAATGGTGGGCTAAATAGTACTACAGCTCAATTTGTTTTTGATTCTATAGCAACAACTAATCCATTAGCTGCTTCAGGTGGTAAAGATGGAGACACAATAGAAGAAATAAGACAAAATAGTATATCTAATTTCTCAACTCAATTAAGAAACGTAACCGCAGATGATTATTTAGTAAGAGCATTAAGTATGCCTTCTAAATATGGTAAAGTATCAAAAGCATATACTCAAAAACCACAAGCAGATGAAGCAAATACAACATTAGATTTATATGTTTTAACAGATAATATCAATAGCCATCTAACAACGGCTTCAGATTCATTAAAAAATAACTTAAAAACATACTTAAATCAATATAGAATGATTGGAGATGTTATTAGTATAAAAGATGCATTTATTGTTAATTTTGGAATTAATTTTGAAATAATTACTTATCCAAATTATAATAGTAGTGAAGTAATAGAAAGATGTATTCTTTCTTTAAAAGATTATTTTGATATAGATAAATGGCAAATAAATCAACCTATTATTGTACCTGACTTATATGTAATGTTAGATTCATTAGAAGGGGTACAAACAGTTAAAAATGTTATATTGACAAATAAAGCAGGAACAACATCAGGATATTCACAGTGGGCTTATGATATGGATGGTGCTAATCAAAATGGCACTATATTCCCATCATTAGATCCAAGTATTTTTGAATTAAAATATCCTAACACTGACATAAAAGGAAGTGTTGTAAAACTATAATTATGGCTATATATAAATTATTTCCTTCTCAAGATGCTTCTATTTATAGTGCTTATCCCGCTATGAATACAGGTTTAGATCCAATTTTGGATGTGGCAAATTATGTAACAGAATCAAACCCAGTTGCTAGAGTAGCTAGATCAATTATTCAATTTGATCAAAGTGAAATAGAAAATGCTATTGATGTAATAGCTAAAGTAACAGGTTCTGAATTTAATAGTTGGTCTGGTAGTTTAAAAGCATATGTAGCTAAAGCAAGTAATGTAATTGTAAACTCTTATGTTGAAGTATGGCCAATATCAGGATCATGGAATAATGGTACAGGACAATATTTAGATAATAAACAAGCAACTAATGGTGTTAGTTGGGTATTTACAGACTATTCAGGATCAAATAAATGGATCACATCTGGATATGTACCTTTAACTACAGCTTCTTTTTCAGGAAGTGATAATGCAGGTGGAGGTAACTGGTACACAGGTTCAGGAAATTATACTAATGTTGACAACGCAAACATGGGTGTTTCTCAATCTTTTAACTTAAGAAGTGAAAAAGATTTAAATATTAATGTAACAGACATTTTAAAAGTTTGGTATTCATCATCAAAAAATATTAATGCAGGCCAGATTGAAATTGCTAATGAAGGATTTATAGTTAAATGGGAAGAATCACAAGAATTTATTACTTCAAGTGCGGTATCTCCCCAATTAAGCTATTATTCAGTAGATACAAACACAATATATCCTCCAGAATTAGAAATTAAATGGAGAGATTTTACATACTCTACTAGCAGTGGAGATTTTAAACAGGGAAGAACATTAACTGGTTCATACCCAACAAATGAATTGACTAGTTCAATATCTTGTTCTTATACCCAATCATTACCAGATAATCCTACATATGGAGGAACTGGTACAGGTGCTACATTTGGAGCTACTTTTGAAAGTTCTTCAATGTTAAATGTATTTGTAAAAGATCTTGGGTTAGGATATAAATCAGGAGAAACATTAACTTGGTCAGCAGCACAAATAAATGCTATAGATGGAATTTCAGGTGCAACAACAGATGCTGTAGTTACTTTATCAACATTTGATATACAACAATTAGATGTTATTTCAACACCCGATTTATATGTCGCTTTAGATAATAATGCTGGAGTATTTTATAGTGAAAGTATAAATGATTTTAGATTAAACGTGCGTCCTGAATTTCCAGCTCGTACATTCCAAACGTCATCTTTATACACTACTAATCATGCTTTACCATCTGCTTCTTACTATGCAATAAAAGATTTAGATACAAATGAGTTTGTAATTGATTTTGATACAGAATTTACACAGATAAGTTGTGATTCAACATCAAGTTATTTTACAGTTTATATGAATGGCTTGGAGCCCGAAAGATACTATAATATCTTGATACAAACAGAGATTGATGGGCAAACTATAGTAATGGATGAAAATTATTATTTTAAAGTAGTTAACGGGTAAAAATATGTCTCAAAACAGTAAAATTGATTTAGATAAAAAAGTATATTCTAAAATAGAATATCCTAAAGTGATTGATATTAATTTCAATCAGCTAGGGGTATCTTCTATTAATACACAGATAGGAGAAATATTTACTGTAAGTGACTTTTTTAACCAATATAATGCTTTATTTTATGATATTCCTGCTTTTGGAGACACCAATTCACATGAATATTTAATTGAAACAAGTACAGAATATATAGGATATGAAACTAATTCTGCTGAAATAGAAGCATTACAAAATGAAATAACACAATTAAGAAGAGATTTATTACAAGCACAAGTAGATTTAGTAGAAGCAACAACAGGACAAAAGTTAAATTTAGATATTAATACAATAGAAGATGCTCAATTAACTGATTCTAACCAATTTAACGAAATTTTAGCTGAACTAGATAATCAACCATCAAGCCCAACAGAAGAAAATACAACAGCAGATACAGTAGTATCTAATAGTCCAGTAAATTCAAACAGCACTTCAGGTACACCATCACCAGCAGGTGGAGGAGGTAGCGGCGGAGGCGGAGGATATTAAATATGGAAGAAAGAGATAACATAATAATAAATCAAGTTGATCCATCAACTTTTGAATATCAACAGTATACTGATAAAGATACTGCTTTAATAGCTTCATCTAAATTAGATACTACTTTTACTTCGTCTACTGATTATATAGAATATTATGCTTATGGTGAAGACCAAAGTCTAATTTTTCCTGCTCCTGGTGATAGCGTTTACCAATGCAAGAATTATAGAGTAATAGATGGTGATGTACTTATTTATCCTTCTAAAGACTTAGAAGATTTAGGATATGAAGAAGGTTCATTCTTTTCAACATATAATTTTTATAGAAAAAGATTAGGATCCTCTCCTGAAGTAAATTATTACATAGATGAAATAAGTGGAGATAGAACAGAAGTAAGGTTAAAAAGTAATGTTATTGAAAATAATATTATAATAACTTCAAGTTTAGACTTTATTCAATATAGAACTGATGCTGAATATTTTGTAGATTTTTTACTTAATTTTGGATCAGACCAACAAATTATATGTAATAATATAGATTTAGACAACACTGATATAGAAAACCCTTCAGTACTTGTTAAATTATATGAACCACTACCTGAAAATTTTGGATTAAAAGATGAATTATGGATTGTAGAAGAAATATCTTCTCCTCAAGCATATAATGTAGAATTTCCTGAAATTGAATTTGTTCCAAATGATTTTCAAGTAATATCAGGCCCTAATTATAGTATACAAATAACACAACAAAGTGGAGAAGCATCACAAGAATTTAATTTTGATACTTTAATTGAAAGTAATTTAACTAGTTCTTATCAACAATTAAAAAATGTATTAGATAGAAAAGAAATTGATATATCTGTTGATTATACAGATTATAATAACTTTATTTACTTTTCTTCTGCATTATCTAGAATAGAAAATTTCTACAGTAAAGTAGGAATGATTCAATCTTCAAGTGCTGCTATTGCTGCTCTTCCAACAGACGCAGCTAATTATAGTTCAAGTAAATCAGAATTAACTACTAGCATTAGCACATTAATTGCTAATTTTGATGGTTGGGAATATTTTATGTATTTTAATAGTGGATCTGAAAAATCATATCCAAAATCAAATACAGAACCTCCTTACATATTAGAACCAACTCAAAGTGCAGCTGCACTAGATTGGTTAGGTAGTGCTGACCCAAGTAGTCCATATTATGGTGGTCAAGCTTTATCTGCTTCTAATTATGATGAAGAAAATGATAATTATCTTTATAATGCTATACCTGAATATTTAAGAGATGATACTGATAACCAAAAATATATTTTATTTGTTGACATGGTTGCTCAACAATATGATAACACTTGGTTATATACAAAAAATATTACAACAAGATTTGATGCTGATAATAGATTAGATTTTGGTATTTCAAAAGATTTAGTAGCAGATGCTATTAGAGATTTTGGTGTTAAATTATATTCTAATAACTTTAATACTAGTGATTTATATACAGCGTTTTTAGGACTTACTCCATCAGGAAGTACATTCCCATTTCCAGAAATAACAGGTAGTTTCCCAACACCTTCTGGGTTTGAATACGTGAATACTGAAATATCTGCTTCAAATGACATAGTGCCATTAGACAATGTAAATAAGTCATTATATAAACGAATTTATCATAATATACCGTATTTACTTAAAACTAAGGGTACAACAACTGGTTTAAAAGCATTAATAACATCCTACGGAATTCCAGATACGATTTTAAGAATAAATGAATTTGGGGGTAAAGACAGAAATGAATTTAGAGATTGGGATTACAGTGAAAATGTATTTAATTATGCTTTACATTTAGATGGAGAAAATTCTCAAATAACTTCTTCTTTTGTAAGAAATACAGCATGGCCTGAGGGATCTGATGTAGGTGAAAAAACACCAAAATCAATTCAATTTAGATTTAAAACCCCAGGAATACCAACTGCTTCAGCTTATTATAATTTAGCTGTTGGTGATTCTAATAAATGGGCTGTAACTTTAGAGTATACAGGTTCAGGAATGGATAGTGGTTCATATTCTGGATCAGTACCTAGCCAAAGTAATGCTTATGGTACCTTAAAATTTTGGGCAGATGGAGGTACAAATGTAAATAGTACTTGTAGTATTGATTTACCTTATTTTGATGGAGGGTGGTGGTCAGTTATGGCTACTATAGATTATGATGCCTTAAATACTGGTTCTTTATTTGTAGCAAATAAAATTGGAGAAAAAATTGGGTTCTCTGGATCCGATAGTGTAGGAGCAACTTCACAATATTTTAAAAGTGCAGAAATAGCATCTTTTCCAAGTGCTAGTGGTTTAGTACTTAATACTTTTACTTATTTACCATTAACTGGTGCTTTACAAGAAGTAAGATATTGGGATGTACCGTTAAGTGAAAGTTTATTTTATGATTATGTGGTAAATCCTTATTCAACACAGGGTAATACAATTAATAAAACACCGGATACATTAGTATTTAGGGCAGATTTAGGTACCGAATTAAATACAGGTAGTAGAGAATCTATTCATCCTAAAATAACGGGTTCATGGGCTATAACACAATCCTTTGCTA
>JAAHTG010000803.1_pt2 | contig 21285 bp, 23 predicted proteins | sample 6116081 | NCBI WGS metagenome assembly JAAHTG01 (sample SAMN13939989, study PRJNA603662) | sponge metagenome | isolation source: marine sponge | host: Mycale hentscheli | place: New Zealand | collected 2005 | reverse complement strand
GTCAAAGAAAAACCCTATACGCCATGTTTAAGTTTTGGAGAAAACACGTATAGGGTTTTGTAAGTTCTAACACTTATTTGAAAACGCTGTACACAGTAAGGGCAGCTAACTGCAGGCACAAAAAATGTTTCATTTTGTTTGGAGCTGCGTCATGAAATACGCAAATAACCCGTATACAACTTTTAGTTAGATTAAGTAGGCTGTTATAACTGTATTTGAGAACACGTTATACGTATGAGTAAATATACAAAAACTTTTTCTAACTAACAGTACTATTTATACACTATAAACTGTTAGTTGTCAACCTCTAATTCTTTGGCCATACGTTGAATGTATTTTTTCTTGTGGTAAATTATGTTTGCTGCACTGCAACCCAATTCATCAGCAAGACTTGTGAGTGTTGCACCATTATCTAATCTATGCATAATCTCCGCTTGTAGTGTGTGACTGTTTACCATTGCATCATTACTAAAACCTTTGCTGTATCCGTTTTGTCCAGATGCTGTTTTTATACCACCATTGCGTTTTACTTTTGAAATATCAATTGGTGCCTGCGGACCTTGTCCGTGTAATGCTAACCATTCATTTATATCTGGTTCACTTGTTGCAACTGCTACTCTGTTGTAATAAAATCTATAACAAACATAGTCTCCTGGACATTCTGCTAATAGCTTTTTGACTGATGCAAAATTAACCAATTGGTTGTATTGGTGTAATGGTAGGGCTCTGCTAAAACCGCCTTTAAGGCGTTCTATTGTGTATTTTGTCTCTTTTTGGGGCATTGGTATTCCTTGTAAATTTTGACGCTATATATAGCCTTTGTTGAGCGTTTAAGACACCTTAATTGACTATATGTTGTTAGTAAGTTCCACCATCAATGGAATTGGCTACAATGTCTGCATTCTCCCATTGACTGGTAGTGCTGTTGTATTGTAAACTTTGTCCGTTTGACACGGCTGTGATAGTGACATCACTCAAACTATCAAGGCTTGTAACTGCACCAGTTGAGGTGTTTACCCATTGATTTTGACTGCTGTCATATTTTAATATTTGATTGTTTTGAACACTTGTTACAGTAACATCACTGAGTTTATCTAAATGAACGTTGCCTTCAATGTCTGATCCACTTGGCGTGTACTGGTGTTGTGTTCCTTGATTTAATGTAATTCTACTCATCTTTATAACTCCAATGCACTGTTGTAGGTTGTGGCAATTATTTCAACTGTGTTGTCTTCAGTTAATTTTAATTCTTGTATTCTGAAGTCTTTCATATTGAGTGCATCCCAACCAAAATCATCATGTCTAACTTTGACTACTTGTCCAGCATGGAGTAATAAGGCTGTGTGTGCTGCTGTAAAACTAATTGTGTATCTATTTCTACTTTTTTCAACCATTTGTTCTATTAAATCTGTTACCAAATTTGCATCAGTTATCATTGTATAATCTTCTTGTGTTTCTAATACAGTACCATTGTCTTCTAATATGTATGCATCACTTTTAAACAATACAAGATCATCATTGTACTTTTCAGCGGCGTTACTGAAGTTTCCTGTGACTTTGTTTAGCTTGGCGCTCTTTGCTGGCAACACCAATGAAATCTCACTGAGAATATTTTCTTTGTTAAAGACAAAAGCAGCAGTTCCAGGTGTAGATTCATTTTTTCTTTTGATATCAAATTCATATTTTCCGTCAACAAATCTTAATATTCCGTTGCAAGCTTCAAGTATTTCACTGACGTTAGTAAAGATTTGTTTTTCTGTTTGTAAGAATCCATTTAGTGGATATCCACTTCCACTTCTTGCTGCGTTACTGTGAGTTTTAGCAGATTGAAAACTTAATAAATTAATATTTGTTCCAACCACCAAGTTTCCATTAGCATCTCTGTCTAATCCTTTTCCATAACGGTCTGAAATTAATAAATCATACAACACATCTGCAGGGTTTTGATCTGCACCAGCTGTATAATTAAAACTGGTTATATCAGCAAGTGTATCACCTTCAGTTAGTGTGCTTACATCTAATATTTTTTTACCTTGTAATGTTGCATTGAATACTGGCAACTGTCCGCCAAACTTTTCATCTGCTTGAAGTTTCAATGCCAAATAACTGATGCCTTGTAATCTGTTTGTAGTTTTCCAAACCAAATTACCTACGCTGGTTTGTATTGTTGGATCAGTCAATTGACTATCTGTTCCAGGATACCATGCAATGTACATGTTTGCACCTGAGTATTTTGTTCCACTCATAAAATTTTGTAATTGATATCCACCACTGGCTAAGGTGCCTAAGGTTCCATTTACGGCACTGTCCCAAACAATTGTATCATTGAACCATAGCTGTGTTATATCATCCATTTCACCTTCACACATGGCAACAACCATGTTTAGATATTCTGTGTTTGTAGCTTCACCTTGTGGATCAATAGTTTGTACTGAACCTGATCCATTACTTGCTTCAACAAATACTCTTGTTCCGCCAACACGTTGTTTTCCGTAAACTGGGTAAATTGGATCATTGTTTGATTGCTTGTTAACCATAACATTAGCACGGACACTTGCAACTGCTTGTTTTGCCTGAGCCTTTTCAGCTTTACGTTGTTGGTTATGAGAAAACGCACCTTGTATGGCAGTTTTTAATACTTTTCCTAATACTTCTTTACCCATGGGTTTTATGTCTCCATATACTGTACGGCTGATCCGGTTCTTCTAATGCAAATCTCTGCATTCTATGTTTTTTGTCTACATTAGTCCACGCTGTATTCATACAAACAATATATCCACTTGGATACAAACCTGTGTCCACTATAACTATATCACCTGTTTGTGGATCAGTTACACGTTTATAACCATGCTTTGGCAACCATTCACCTGTTATATTAAATTTACGGGCTGTTCTAATAGCGCCTGTTTTATTAGTGTATTTATTATAAATTGATTTCAGTGTATCTGTGCCGTGCATATGATCATGGTATTCCATAAACAGTGTACAACAATCATTCTTCCCACGCACATAGGCTTGATTTAGTTTTGTACCTAACCACAGTCCTACTTTCATCTGTGATGTAGAATCCATTATTCAGGTTCCCGCCAAGTAATCTCTTTTTGTATTTCAACTGAATATTCAAATCCAGCATCACTTGGAAAATATTCCTTTTGACTTGTGTTGTTTGTATAGCGTGTTGTAACTCTGTTGAAATCTGTCCAATGACTACTGATATCAATGTTTACTTGTGTTGTATCACCAGATGAATTTTGTGTTACAGCCATTGCATCAATATAACCTTTGAATGCTGTAATTTGATATTCTACTAAACTTCCAAAAGGCTTTGTATCATCATTGCGTAGGAATGCTCTATAAATTGTGACTGGTTTGTCAATGTATTCTAACGTTTGTGCTTCAACCATTATTGGATCATCACCGGGATTTAGTGGAACAATACCAGCAACTGTTATGTTAATTTTATCAATGCTAAACACTGCATTTTCTGTGATCTCACTAATACCAAGCAATCCACCTGCAGCTTTAAATGTAGCATAAGCTGGATACACTGTATTGTGAGTCAAATCTAAATCAAAAGGTGCTTGTGTCATAAGATATGTATGATTTGCGTCAATGTCTATTGCTACGCAATCATAATATTCTATAGTTTTTCTTTCAACTATTTCTGCTAATGTTGGCATTTAACTTCCCCACTGATCTAAATCAAATGCCACGCTTACTGTATAATAATTGTTTACATCTACACTGTATTCAAACGCATCACTGTTTAGTGTTACTATTGCCCATTCTGGGTTTTTGTCAACTTTTGCTGTTTGAGCCAAATTGCTTCTTAATGGATAAGTCATTCTAACTTTTGCTTCACCAAATACATTTGACGCTGCTGCACCAATGGCTGTGTGTAAACTACCATTTTCATTTTCACCTGCAATAAACACTTCACCTTCACGGAACGCTTCTGGATCACTTGCTGTTAATCCTTCAAGATGCAACACGTAAAACCCTTGTGGAGTAAAACCTTCTACAGGACTTGTAGGTATATTTAAGCCTGACAATGAACTGTTTGTATCCATCATATCAGCCCATAGTATGCTGACATCATCTGCATTTCTCAGTTTGAAATAAATTGATTTGCTTTGTCCTTGCATTGCTTGAGCCATTGCGTGGAACTTTTGGAAGTCCTTTGCTTTCATTGGTGGATATTCTACTTCCAGTACCCACTTTGTAAATCCACCACTGCGTGTATATTTTACACCGTTTTGTGACATATTTGCAATAGTAGGTTGGTTATATACAATGTTTGCACTTGCAGGTGATATGTGGTTTGGCCATGTTTTAAGATCACTTGCTAAATTGCCTCCCCATTCATCATGCGTATTAAAAATGTCTGCCTCTTCTGCTGGTGTTAATGGTGTTGGCGTGTATTCATCTGCGCGGCTTTCAATTAAGAGAATAATATCTTCACCTGTTGGGTATCTACCTTCTGGTCCAGATGGATCATCAACAAGCGTCACGTTTTGTAAATATCCATCACCATCAACTGTGACATTGAATTGTGGTGCTGATGTTCCACTTGTATAATAACTTGGCGTGCTTGAGCCAGCGTCCCAATATTTACTTGTGTTTACTACTGCGCCTGGTGTTGTAACATTTGAGCTGTTTTGATATGTGTATTGTTGATTACCTGGTAATAATAATGTAACTGTACCAATTTCATATGGCAATGCTTCACTACTTGGATGAGGTCCAATATTTCCCACTGTTGAATCTGTATATGGAAGGAGCATCTCACCACCAGTATAAGGTCCTGTTTGAGCGTCTGGTCCTATTTGTAGAGTTGCAGGTGAAACAAACGTAGTAGCAGAATCTGGTGTATCAACTGGTGTACCACCTGGTACACTGCTTATTCTTGTTTGAATTGTTGTAGCACCTTGGTTATAAACATTAACATTAAATGTATCATTTGAACCTGTAGCTGATGCACTTGTGTAGGTTGTGTCACCATAAACTGGGTTAAATGTTGGTGAAGTTGCTAAGCCTAATGCTGTAGGCCTAACTGATTCTTTTGCATGAATTTGAAGTCTTGTATCAGCATGTGGTGTAGTTCCGCCATTAATAGTTTCATAAGCCGTTACAAAATCTGTGGTTAACAATGGTGTAGTTAATGCACTATCAGTATAAAATTCCCAAACTAAAAGACCCTGTGGTTGTTTAAGATAAACAGCCTGTGTCCAAGTTGTTGCTCCAGGTTTAGTCAAGTATAAGGTTATTAGTTGACCGTCTCTCCAATCAAGATCTGTATATCCTGTAATGCCTTCATATTGAAATGTAAAAGTAGTTGGCGGTGTTGGTCCAACTGTAACATTTACTCCTACTGGATAATCACCGTAGGTTCCTGTTCCACTTGTATCCCAAGCAGATGTAATACCAGTTTCTGATTTGCTACTTGGATCAAAATTAAATTTATCTACTCCTGCACCACCAGTATTATTATGATTACTGTATACATAATATTCTGTTTCATTGCCAGAAGTAGTACCTGTTGGTTGTAGGTAATAATATCCTGTATTATCTATTGAATTATAATCTGCGGGTGCAGCTGATTCAGTTAAGAATGACGTTGATGGAGTTGCGGTTGTAAGGTATCCACCGCTGTTGTTTGAAGGCAAACTTGTTGGTCCATTAGTACCAATTCTCCAATAACGTTTAGTTAAATCAGAATCTAAATAAACTTTACTTCCACTGGTTCCAGTTGGCCTAAATTCAACATCTTCAGCTAATCCAGTTTTATTTGTACCACCCCACCATTGATACCAAGTGTATCCGCCGCTAACTCTGTAATTTGGATCTCTGGTAAATGTAATATTAGCGCCTGGTTGAAGTGTACCATCACTTCTGGCAATATCTAATACGCAAGAAGTTCCTCCTGATGCATCAGTTCCAATGTCTTGATAAGCCCAAAAATAACCTTGGCTCCAATCTGCTCCGGTGCCATAGTAAGGAGTTTCAACGCTTTCATCAGGAGTAAAACTGCCTTCTGCTGGATCACCAAATTTTAGATCTGTTGCATAATGACTTGTTACATGCCATTCACTGTTGACAGAATCCCAAGTTGCTGTAAGATTATCACCTGTACTGATGCCCCACTGTGGATAATTTGCGTTTGCTTCAAACTGTGAAAGTGTGTAATTTGTAGTTGGTGGGTTGGTGCCTTGTGAAGCAGGAAATACCAAAAACGGCCAATTTGCTTTAGCGGTAATAGTAACTTGACTACCGTTTTGATAATCAGCTGGTCCATACAGTGTGTTCATTGATGGGTCTTTGTAAACATCAAATACTTTATATGTAGCTGTTTCAAATTCTGGTAAACTTTTTAAGTAGTATGGATCATTCCAAAATTCACCTGGTGAGAGTGCATTGACAAATAAGTTAGCTGCTGTACCATCTACATAATTTTCACTCCAGCCATTGTCTAAACCTTTTAACCATTTAATTCTGGCATTGTCTGAAATAGCCCACGGTCTTGTGCTTGAGTTTTGTGGTTGAGCAAGTTGTGAAAATTCCATATCTGGACTGGTTATGTTGATTGCATTTTGTTGCGCCCAATTTGGTTTTTGCGGATAATTTGAGGCAGTTGGCGGTACTGTACTGAATTCAAAAACATAAGGATCAGTTGTTGGTATCAACCAATATACAGGATTTTGATTATTGTTTATTGGTCCAAAATATCTTTCACTTGAAATGCTTGAGTTTGTCCATTCTACTGCATATTGACTGTCAACATGTATTATATGTTCTGCATCTGGGTCTAATAAATTAGTAAATGTAATTGTTGCAGGATTAGTCTGATTTATATTAACAGACTGCCGGGCACCGTCATCCCATAATGGAAGTGTAACACCTGACCCTGCGGTAGCATCATCAACAAATTCTATTCTGTTTGTAAGTGATGATTCATTGTAAACTTCAAATATATTATCTACTGAACTTGTACTTGTATTTTTTAAGTAATAAGTTCTTGATGCAATTTTAGGATCTTGATATGTATTTGGATCTGGAAGATAACTATTGACTGTTATTTCTTGACCATCAAGTATTTGCAGATCATTTGTACCGGCTATTTGAGGTACTGCAGATGTAAAATCAACTGTCAAGTATCTGCAATTGCTATAATCTGTTGTTCCTGCTAAAGGATTAAAATAATTCCAAGCACCATAGTCAAGCTCAAAACTTTGTTGACCAGGTACAAATTCAATAAGGCTTGTTAAATTTTGATCTGTTGCAACTTGTATTTCAGTGTCTGAAATTATCTTTGCATACATTTCTGGGAAATGTCCAGCGGTAACATACTGTCCCCAAGCTCCATCAAGTCCAGTTGTAGTAAGACGCATGCCATCTAAGAATTCATGGGGTGTTGCAAATGTAACAAGCATGGGACTCACGTGTACATCAGCACCTGATCCAATTGGATTCAAAGGCAAACTGGTAATTAATTGCTTTGTTGCAATAACCATTGGCTGTTGCCAAAAATCATAACGTGATAAATGTCCAGCATATGATACGTTTTCATAATAGTTGCCAAACTTTGAAAGGTTCTGCATAACTTGACTTGTGGTAGCTGTTATTACCTTTGGATTTAGCCAAGTCTTGTATGTTCCGCTAATTAATTGATCTATTCTGCGGGTAAATCCTTCTGATGAATTACCTACATAATCTGGATCTATGTAATCTGTAGCCAAATTATTTGGATACGTAAATATTTGTCTCATGTCAGCCATTAATAAATCCCCTGTTTTCCACGTCTGTTATATGCATTCTGAATAATACCTTCTACTGCTTTTTTGTTGTTAAGCAGGAACTCTGTTCCAGACTGCGTGTCAATTGCTTGTATTGTTATATTTACCGCTGGTGCACCACCGCCCATTTGATTCATTGGAGTAATACCAGCTGGCCCGTGAATAATTTCTGGACCTGATTCTCCTGCTATACCAAACTTGCCTGCGCCTAATGTTCCGCCGTTTGCAAAGAAGCCACCAAACAAACTACCCAAGCCGCCGCCTCCGCCGCCGCCAAATAGTCCACCTAATAGTCCTCCAAGGCCGCCGCCTCCGCCGCCGCCTCCAAACATTCCGCCACCAAATACTTTACCTAAGATGCCGCCAAATCCACCAGCTCCATTTGCCATTGAACCTAATTTTTGTTGGAAGAAATTAGCAAATCCACCCAAGTCTAATCTACCTGTATGTAATGCGTTTCCTAATGTGCTGGCAAATACTTCTTCAAATGTTTGTGCACCTGTCATTGCTGATTGGTTAACTTGTGATGTCATGGTTTGCATTTCATTAACACTTCCAACCTTCATGTCTCTGAATGAGGCAATAACTGCATCACGTAGGTCTGGAAAAACACTATTACCAACCAAGTAATTATACATACTACTTGCGCCATCTTTCACGCCGTTATACATATCAGTTGTTTTGTTAACAACACCATCTTTCATATTACCAAATGCACCTACTGTGGCATTTTTTAAGTCAATTGCTTTTTGTTTCAATGCACCTAATGTATCAACAGCTTTTTGGAATACACCAACTACTGCATCAACAATAGCTTTTAATCCGTTGAATCCTGCTTCAAGCGCCGGTAATGCAATCTCATAGATAGTTTTCATTATGTCCCACATGCTGTTGGCAACATCAACAATAAACTGGAAAGCTTCTTTTAATAATGGTAATGCTTCATCAACTAATGGTGCAATCTTTTCTGCTATGAATCCCAATGCTTCAAATAGTTTTGTCATAATTGGAACAACTACTTCTGTGAGTAGTGTACCTATCAATTCAAATACAGGTTGTAGATTACTGATTGCTGTTTGTACTTTTTCAATAATAGCAGGCATGTTTGCTAATATGTTTTCACTGAGCTCTAATAACATTGGCATCAATGGTTCAATAGCATCAGTCATCATTTGGCCCAAGCCTTCTTTCAAGCGTCCAATGTTGTCATTGAATGCTTCTGCTTGTTCAGCCGCTTCTAATGGAATAATGTTTGTGTTTTGTGCAACATCATCAAGCGTAGCTTGTAGATCTTCTGCACTTGTGTTCATGCTTGCAAACTGTTGTTGAATTAATGGACCAGCACGTCCACCAACAACTTTTGCAAAGTCTTCTGTTGTAATCTTGCCTTCATTTAAGGCATTCATCATTTCTTGTAATAGATCTGGACCGGCTTTTAAGTTGCCATTCATGTCCAATAGACTATCACCAAGTTTGTCAGTAACAGCGGCAAATGATTTTTGTCCTTCTGTTCCTGCTTTTAATCTGCTTGTGGTTTGAAGCATAGCTCTATCAAATGTAGCGGCATCAATACCTGCTTCATTCATTGCTTGTTTCATTACTTGGAAGCCTTCAAAAGCTTCACCACTCATTGCAGCTCCGGCTGTCCTTGCACTCTTGGCCAAGTCATCCATTGCTGTAATTTTATCACCAACAAATTTAACTGCACCAAACGCCGCCAAGGCAGCACCTGCCGCCCCCATTGCAACCTTAAAGCTGTTTGCTTTTGATGTAAGCCCACCAAGTCCAGTTGAGACCTTGTTAATAGATCCGCCTGTGTTGTCCTTGGCGTTAATATTAATATTATAATCTGCCATTATCCCATCCTTTTATTTTGTTGCTGGTACTGGTATTCATAATATTTAGCCCAGCCCTGCAACTCCAGTGTGCTCACATTGTGCAGGATCCATTCTACACTTTGTCCTATTTCTCCAGCAATTTTGAAGAGCAAGAGTGTATCAAGATCCTCTGTTAGTTTCCCAACGTACCGTTTGCTGCATCTTTAGCCGCATTGAGCTCTGTACAAACACGGATGATAATGTTTGGATCAACTTCACGCATCAGTACATCTTTGTCTGCTTGCTTGAATAGTTTTTTACCATCTTTGTCTAATGCTTTTTGTATTAATGTTTCAACCAATGCCGCAACCAATTCACCTTTTGCGTGTAGTTCAAGAACTTTTTGTTCCTGTGCAAACGTTGATATATTCTTAAAATAGATTGTTGTTTCCCATTCTGGTACTTCAATCTTATTCAAATCTCCTGCTAATTGGTCTCTAAAATGACCTTTTGCTTTGTTTAATACGCTCATAATTATTTCCTTGTTGTTTTACGTAGGGCAACTTCAACTATTCCGTTGGGTGCTTGTCTACTTGTTTTATCTGAGTCTAATACTCCAATGTATGGAACTGTGTTCTTTGCCAATGGAGCAATCTTTCTTCCGTTCATTCCACGGAAAACATTTTGCCAACCTTGCCGTGCTCTACCTGTATCAATTGGGGTGGTAGCACGTAAGTTTGCAACAAAATCACGTGAGAAAGTGGACAAGTCTTTGTTAATTTCCGCTTTCAGTTCTTTTTCAATTCCTGCTTTGGTATTTGCCATTGACTTGTCCTCCCGTTCTTATGTTGCTGTAGTTAATGCGCCATCACCTGTAAATGATAAAGATGTGGTAATCATATCTTCAACACCAACTGCTGTTTCTACTGATGTAATAATTGCGGTACCATTATAAGTAGTAGTTCCTGCTATTTCATAAGCAACCAAATCAACTGGTGTGCCAATAACTGGGTATGTTTCAGTTGTGTCAAAAATAGCTTCCGCTGTTCCTTCCCAACTTGACATACCTGGTTTGATGCATTTCCAATCAGCACCCATGTAAGATGCTTCAATTGTTTCTGCGTTTTGTGTAATAGTCCAGGCAGTTAATTGAGCCACGTTTGTGGATCCACCATCAACTGACAAAGCACCATTTTTTCCTGATATACATGCCATGTATTATCTCCTTTATGTATTATTTAATTGGTAACAATATTCTACAGTGAATATCATTCCACAACTTGCAAAAGGGGCGCTTTCACCAGTTGTGATAGTTTCAACTCTCGTGAGCCTAATATCTTCAACAGTTGAGTCTAAACTTCTATCTGTCATTAGTGTGTTTTCAATAGCTTCTACGGCAATATTTCTTTGCGTATCACGTTCTCTTCCACCCACTACCAACACAATGCTGACTTCCATCAACCCTTTACGCATCAACCCAGCTGAACCCATTGACATAGTAATATCTTCAATGTCTTCATCTGTAGTTTCAATGTAAACGGCAGGAAAGGCAGTTGCGGCAAGTTCTTCAATCACAATAGGATCTCTTTGAACTACGCCAAGTTTCACACTGCGTTGCGCTTTTAAACGCTGTACTATTTCTACTAAAATATCTTCTCTGCGTGCCATTATCTATACAACCTATTTTGACTTACTTGTTTGACATCTGAGTTGTCAATAGTTCCGTCATTTTCAAAATCATATTTTATTCCTACACCAAATTGTAGTTCCCATTCTTCAGTGAATCTATCTTTATAAAATGATAGTTGTTCTCTGTAGGGATCTCCTTCTGGTCTGAACGTAGATAACCTTGGCAGAATATAGCCATACAAGGCTTGATATACTGTAGTTTTAGTCCACTGTGCTTCAACTAATTTACTACTGTCAAATTCACTTCTGCTATAGAATTTATTCCACCACTTGAATTGAATCATGTTGATAACATCAGTTTCAGCTTTGGCCAGTTCTTCTGTCCAATCATCAACTCCTTGTTGAAATACTTCCGGAGCGTATTCTTCTAAATTTGTGTTTGTAGCAAATGCCATTTATCTTCTCCTGTTGAATAACTGAAGCGGTTGCCCGCTCCAGTTTGCTTTAAGCTCTATTATACTGCGTCTAGAACAATGATACCACGTGTTGCGTCAATAACGTCAACACCAAATGCTGCTGAAGCAACAACATCATTACCAACTGCCGCTGCACGTCTTTCAACTTCAAGGTTAACTCCACCTTGCATAGCCATGCGTAGTGCGTCACCTGAGAACACTGCAAATTTAGGGGCTGTTAGACCTGTGTTAGTGTTATTTAAGTGTGAACTTACATAACATGGAACACCTGCAATCATGCCAATGAAACCTGAGCGCATTGCTGCGTTTTGTGTTTCACCGCCAGCAAATGCTGAACTACCAATTACTGTCATAAAGCCTTGATATGCTGCTGCTGAAACTACACAGTTAAGTGGTCCTGTTTCACCTGCGGCACGGATTGTACCAATTGCTTCATACAACTCATCTAGTAGATTAGTTGTTGCTTCTTGCTGTGTTAAGTCACCAAGTTTTGCTGATACCAATGCGTCTACTTTAGCCGCAATTGCGTTACCCATAACTCTACCCATTTCAGATGGATCAATTCCACCTAAGTCACGTAGGACTGTGCGGGCTGCAATCAAGTCTAAGTTGATTGATTTTTTAGTGTTAGTTGGAAGAGCTGAAGCAAAGTCTGCCTCAATTTCTTGTGTTCCGTCACCGTTGTTTACTACTCTTGTTGCGTCTACTGTACCCATAACAGCCACTTGTGCTGATGCTGAGCCTGCCGCTACTGATACTGATGGGATGATTAATCCTGGTAAGTATAGTGAGTTTTCTTGTGCAGCAAATACTGTTGCTGCTTGTGTAGGGACTACCATTGCATCTAAGTTGATGCCTGACCCATATTCATTTACGTATGCCATAATATTTTTCCTTTTATATTATAAAATTAAACCTTGCCTTGAGCCTTCATCTTTTTATAGATTTCTCTATGCTCAGGCTTGTTCATGTCAAGTTGTGCAAGATCAAAACTCTGTTGATCTGCATTATTTGTATTACCCGTAGAGCCTGCACCACTTGGGCCTGCGCTCTTAAAATACTGGTTACTTGATAGGAACTCTTCAACTAAATGGTGAACGTTCATAGGATCAGCTGAATCCGTATAACGTTGTTTACCTTCTGAATCTGTAACAATTACTTGTCCGTCTTCACTTAATTTAATGTTCTTTCTCAATAGTTGAGCCACGTGATCAGGTGCAACACTTTTAGCTTTAGATGCCGCATCAATTAATGCACCATCAATTTTGATAGTCTCAAGTTCACTACGTAGTCTGTGGATTTCTCCTTCTGACTTTTCTTTTTGTTTCTTGAGAACACCATTAAAGTCTTCCTTCTTGATCAATGTCTCTTCCTCAACTTGTTCTTTCAAACTTTTGAGTGCTTTGTATTCTTCCATGTCAACATTTTCATATTTCTTGTTAACTTGGGCAACACGTTTACCAATCAATTCATTTACCTCATCTTGAGTGAATGTCTTGGCTTCAACCTGGGATTCTATATTTTGGCCTGCATCTACATCCCCAGTGTCTGTAGTTTCAGTAATACCATGAGTTTCTGTTGTCATGTCAATTTCCTTTATTAAGTTAGGGTTGGATTATATAATCTACTTTATATAGCTTTATTTATCCTTTTACTCTTCTTCAAAATTCTCTACAGGCACCCAATAGTGTTGGCAATTGTATCCGCCACGCACAACAAATGGATCACCTGGCTCTTTTCCTGCCCAAGTTTCACCATTCCAGATGTTCTGTATTTCTTCTTCAGTCATTTGTAATCCCAACATACTTCTGCAAAATGGTCTTGATGTTGCCATCAATCCACCAGCATATTCAAAACGTTCAATCTTTTGACGCTTTGCTCTGCTTTTTGCAAATGTTCCGTTGTAACTACCTACAACACTTTCTGCTTTTGTACTCAACAGCGTTGCTAATGCAGCCGCTGTGTTTACATCACCAGGTAATTTACGTTTAATTTGTGCTACAAGATCTTTGTGTTGATCTCCTGTTGCTTTACGCAATTTACGTTGTAATCTTTTTACTTCTGGATCATTGGAATCCATATGAACTCCGCTGATTCTTCCACGTACTTGATTTACCAAAGACGCTGTAGCCACACCTGCAACTGTGGCAAGTACCGCTGTCTTAATTACATCTTCACTTGCACTGGCTACAGTGTTAGCCAATTCATCTTGTGAACTTTGTAGTAATGCACTTTCTGCCACATAGTCTGCAGGTTCAATTGGCAAACTACTTTGGTCTAACAAGTCTGTGCTTACATCTCTTAAACTGTTTGCACTGGCACGCACACTTTCAGCATGACGTCCAAATGCTTGATTAATCTGTGGCCTTAAAGCCTCAACTGGTAGACCTTGGGATACCAGTTCCGCTACTTCTGACTCTAATGCTTTGGCATTGTCAAACACACCAGCTTGAACTTCTTCTAATGTATTCTCCAAAACTTTGTCATGTTTTTTAACATTGAACTTTGCCATGTTTATCCTTCATGTGTGTAACCTTGTTCAAGAAGCAACAAATGTTCTGCTTCTGATTCTACAATTACACTTTTCCCTGTGCGTGGATCTACCATCACGTGTGTTTCAAACTCTTCAGTTGAATCCATGTCTGCAAGTATTTCACTTTGCAATTCTGCATCATCAACAGTGAGCGCAACAATTTGTCTGCTGATCTCATCTTGGAACATTTTGTTACTAACACCTGCACTGCGTGTTTTCATTAAGAAGTCTAATTCTAAATGTTCATCTCTCATGTCAAATGTTTCTGGATATTCTAAACTGAAGTCTTCTGGCATACCTAATGCTTGCCAATCCAACCACATAATCCACATTTGATATTCTGTTTCTTTGAGCGTGTCAGCCATGTCTGATAGCTTTGCATTTAATAACTGACGTTCCGTTTGTAATGCAACACCACTCATTGGTGAACCTGTTGTAGCTTGTATGCTTGAAGTGTGTGTCATGCGTTGAATTGCTTGCACACTGTTTGCTATTGCTTTTAGTATTGAATCTGTTGTTGAAAGAGTTGGTGACAACAAATATGGCTTCAAGCCTGGATCAATTGATTCATCTAAATTAAGTACACTACCTGCACCAGCAACTGCGTCAGTTGAAGTTGGTTTTACCAGTGTTGGGTGTGAACTGATTCTCAAGTGTTGTTCTATTTCACTTGCACAATTGTAAATAAATTTCTGTTGATTGGCCACGTCTGCAACCAAACTAATTCCCACACCTTTTGTAGGTGATTTTAATGGAGCATGAAATACAAAAGGAATGTATCCCAATGGATTTTCATGTTCTTCATAGCTTTCAATCTTACGGTAATCACCAGTGTTGGGATCTTTGGCTACTTTGTATTTGTGAACACTATCTTTGTACCAACAAGTAAATGTTACATATTGATCATTTTCTGATTCTCTTACTTTGATGTATTCTAATTCCATCTTGCCAGCCATGTTACGTTCATAATACCAATCTAAAACGTTTTGTGGTGTGTACATTGCCGCATAAGCACGGATGCCTAATTGAATTGCTTCTGCTTCTGTTTCTACTTTGTATGCAGGTTTGTCTACAAGTATCCAAGTTGCACCATGCACCATTGCCAAGTCATTTGCAGTCTTTAAGAAACTGTCTAAACTTTGGCCTTCTTGGTCTGTGTCATACAACCAAGCATTTACCAACGGATTGTTTACCAATAATCCTATCTCACGTTTAGGTAATGTTCTAAACAAGAAGCTACGGTAAATGTCTACTGTAGTTTGTACATGATTGTCCAACGGAGTTGAGTTCAATCTCTTTCCGTACTGGTCACCAGGCGCTTGATTTTCACCAATGTATTGTGTTAAGTAACTACCACTTTTATACAATTCACCACCCACGTATGATTTGTAATGATAGTTGGCCTGTTTTGCTACATCACTGTAACTTGGATGTGTCTGTTCTAATTGTTCTATTGTCAACATAATTATATTTCCTTTATAAAGGGTAGTCTTCACAATAATGATCAGTTATTGCTGCTATATCAGTTATTTATCCGTTTAATAATGTCCAAACAACTGAGCACCTTTGCCAATCTCTGGCTGTGGTCTTCTTATAGGGTTTATCCAATGCACCAAATATCCCAATGCATCATTCATGTGGTCTAAGTTGCCGCTTTTATCTGGCACTTGTGTTCCTTCTTTGTAAACTTGACTGCTTATACATTTGATTAAGTTTCTACACCTGGGGTCCACACTTAATTTAACAGTTCCGTCCGTTGCTTTAAGACTTGCGTTCACTGCCGCTATTCTATCTTTCACTGGTGGATTGATATTCTTAACTTTAAGTGTGAACCCTGAGTTTCTCAGTATGTGATGGTCTGAAGTATTTGAACTGGTCTTACGTGCTTGTCCACTTGCGTCCGGGTAGACCCAAATTCTGTTGTTAGGATATCTATTCAACAGTTCTTCTGCCATTTCAAATGTGTTTGATCCTTCCATACTGATTTCATCTATTACGCTTATTTCATTTCCGTTTACTCTACTGATTGCTGCAACCAACGGACTTACGTTGAAGTCCATTGCAACATGAAGTATTTCATTCTTCTTAAAGTCTAAGTCTTGTTTGCGGATATGAACGCTTGAATCCCAATTGTAGTAAATGCTTCCTGAATATTGTTCAAAGCTGGCTTCATATTCTTGTCTAAAACTTTTCTCATCTAATTCATTGCGGGCTGCTTCTATTTCTTCTGGTGCAACATTTCCACCTTCTAATGTTGTGTATTGAAATGCACGCCAATTGTCTTGGGCGTGTGCACCTTGCCATAATTCATAAATCCAACTGCCTTTGCCTTTGGGAGTTGTGATGAACAATCCATTTCCCCTACGGTCTGATAACGCAGGTCTACAAACTTCTGTCCACATTTTCTGATCAATCATTGCCGCTTCATCCATGATCAAATAATCCATACTCACACCACGTAAACTATCTGGGTTGTCTGCACTGCGTAAATAAATCTTTGAACCATTGATCAATGTAATACAAAGATCACTTTCATTTATTTTCTTTACCCATCTGCATCTTATGAACTTCTCTTTTAGATCATCCCAAATAATTTGTTTGGCTTGTCTATAACTTGGAAACACCGCAAAGATATTTGAGTTAGGAAAACGTGCATGTTTGGCAATTTCATGCATTGCCAAAAAACTCTTTCCCCAACGTCTGCCAGCAACTACAACTTTGAATCTGTTGACATCATCACTGACTTCTTTTTGTACTTCACTTAGTGGCATTACAAATTATCTCACAACTTTCACTATCCATGTATTCTCCATTAGGGAAGAACTGTCTTGTTACTGTTTCTCTTTTTACTTGTCCGCCTTCAACAAATATTGTCTCCAAGCGTTGTGTTTTAATCTTACCATCAGGTTGATCCAATTTGGTATCCCAATGGTCTGAATTAATATGTCTTTTCATAGTGGGGTTTTCCTATTTCTACTTGCCGTACTTTTTCTTTTTCTTTTTCTTATATGCCATTCTTCACCATCCCTATCACTGTTGATACAACCAGCAGGCCTAATACCCACCATATTCTGTTGTCAATCTTTTCTATTGCTTTAGTTTGTTTGCACATATCTTTTTCCAAGTGCGCCAAATGATTATTCTGAATTGTCTCAATTGAATGTTTAATATCCACAATATCTTTTGCGTTTTGTTCTGTGACTTCCGCCCACTTGTGTTCAGCTTTGCTCATATGTGCATTCCTTTTTAGTTTAGTCTGTCCAAGGTAGAATAGTTCCACTCTCTTCATCTAACGGAGTATCTGTTTGGTTGAGAACATTTTTACCAAGCCAAATCTGCATAGTAACATTGTTCTTTTCCATAGCGTTTCTCCACTGTGCTCTGCGTAATGCTATCTTGCCTTGGCTTTTGCCTTGGTCAATAACATCTCTATAGTTCCTATTTAACGTATCCACACTCACGCCCAAAACGTAGGCTATTTCTTTGATGGTGCATTGTATTTCACATAAATTGCGTAATACATCTACGTCTACTTTAATAGGTGGTCTTCCTTTGACTTTGCCCTGTTTGTCATCAGTGTTGTCCGCATTTTCATTCATGGTAGAACTCCTTTAGCTTAATGTAAATCAACCCAGGCTGTACCTGTGTAAACCTGTAGCTTGGTATCTGTGTTATTCCAAACAACGGTACCAGCGCCTGTATTTGTAAGAGCGTTTATTTCAGTTTGGTTTAGATTGGCAAACTGGAATGGTGCGTTGGTGTAAGAGTTTCTTTGATTCACACCAATTTCTTTTTCATTGAAGTTATGGTCTTGTGCAATCAAACGCATCTCACTTAATTCACCGTTGTTGGCACTTGAATATTTTGCACCAAAATTACCAATTGGTTTAGTTCCGTCTGCATCATTTGTAACACTGAAACTTTGAAACACTTCTGCGTTGTTTGGAATTGGATCAGTTTTGAAGTTTAGTTTTGTGGTCAACCCATTCATAAAGATTTGACTTCTGTTGAGCATGTCACCTTCAAGGTCCATCATTTGACTGGTGGTAGAACCATCAACGCTTACATCTACTCTACCAAAGAAGTCATGCTTTAAACTTCCGTCTGAATCATCTCTGGTCATCTGGTACAACGTATCTTCTATATCACCGTTGTCTGCCAATGCGTTAAATTGTAAACTTTTCTCATCTCCAGCTTTACCACTGCGTATTTCATTTTGGTAAGTTTTTGCACCAGCGTCATCTGTACCTAAATGTATCTTGACTTTGTTTTCATCATTGTTGGTCATGTTCCAAAACTCTGCCGCAACAACGTCTGCGTTTTCATAATTGGCTTTGACTACCAATGGTGCTTCATTGTCACCGTCACCACTCCAAGGAACTCTGTTGTACAAGGTTGCACTGGCAAGAGCTTGCACTTGTCCGTAAGTGTAAAATAAATCTTTGTTGGCTTGAAGTATTGTATCTTGAGTGCCGCCATCCCAACTGTAAGCTCTAAGATAAGCTTCAGGATTAACGTTGTCATCATTGTTTGATTGAAACTGAATGCCGCCTTGATATTGAGTTAACCCACCATCATCACTGGTCATGTTAAAATCAATGGCAGGGCCTCTTGAATCAAATCCACCGCCTAAGGTTTCTGTTCCCAAATCACGTTGAACAAGAATGGTAGCAAGTCCACCTGGGTTGGTTTCTCCATTCTCACGGTTTGCTTTTAGGTTTTGTCCGTAGTTGCCTGAAGTATTTGTCAATCCACTTTCTGTTGTTAAACCGCCACTGAGTGTTAAACTTGATGCATCTTCAATTGCCGTAATGGCACGTGCATCTGTAAAATATTCATTGGTACCTTCACTGAGGTCTGAAGTTGATTTTGAACTCAGATCTAAATTGGCACCTGTTTGTAAATTGACTCTGGCGTCTGCATCTGCATCATCATATTTGTTTGCAAGTATTACAGCGTCTGTTCCGTTTGAACTAACGTATAATTTTTGTGCTGCAACATCCATTGCAACTTCATATTGTGCCAGGCTACCTGCTGGTGAACCCGTGCCTCTTCTTAATTTAATAGTTCCCATTAGTAGGTTCCTCCATCTGTTAATGCTGATAAATCCACACTGCTTAAACTTCCGCTTATAGTTAAGTCTGGTGAAAGGAAACTCAGCGTTTGATTGTCTTCAGCTTCTGTTATATAACCTGCATCATTTGTCCACTGTGAAATGTTTCCTGATTTGTTTGTAAGTGTATCTGTTGAACTTGCCGTAATGTAGTTTGATAAGTCTGGTGTGGCCAAAATATCTGTATAAGTTAATTGACGCTTTTCAACTCCACCTGCATTACCAATGAATACATTGTAGTGTGCAAGGTTTGGAACATCATTTGATCTACCTGCACCAAGTAGGAACATTTGTCCAGTGTTGGCATGAACACGGATAATCTTTGCTACCTTTTGAATTTCTTCAGATGAACCTGTTGGGCGTGTGTTTGTGAGTTTGCCGTTGTTTACAAATAGTTCATCACCTACACTCCACGTTTCACCTTCTGCGGTTCCTGTGGTATCTACATTCTTTAGATCACCATAAGTTGAAATTGCACCATTGTTGTTGTTGGCAATGTCTGCTGACGCAATACCAAAGGCAGGCATCTTTGCAGGATCATCAAAGTCTGCTACCATTACTTCTGGTGTGTTTCCTGAATGTCCTGAAATGTAAACAGGTTGTCCGGCAGTGATAGTTTCTCTGGCTTTGGCAGTAAAATGTTGAACACCAAAGAAGTCTGCTGTCACACTGTTGAATTCTACATCTGCGGTTGTGCCTACATCTTGCCCAATTGAAATATCTCCAGCTGAGTAAGTTACGCCTGTTCCACCTGTTAAGTGACTGTCAACTCTGGCTGTGGTAAAATATAAATTGTTTGGACCTTCTGCCAATTCATCTGTGTCTGCAAAACTTAAATCTAAGTTAGCGCCAGTTTGTAAATCAACTCTGGCATCAGCACGGGCATCTGTGTAATATTGATTTGAGCCTTCAGGTATTTCTGTAGTAGATAGGCTTACATTTCCAACCAAACCGTTTACTGAAGTAACCGCTGAAGTCACGTTCACTGCGGCTGGTGTAATGTTTAGTACAACTAAATCTGGATCATCAATTACTGTGACAGCTAAATTAAGATCTGATGTTGGTAAGGTTGTGTAAACAGTCATGGCGTAACTCCTTGCTTGACAAACGCATTACCTTGAATAAGTCTTGTTTTGTCTAATGCGGCGTCAGTCATAATGATGTCATAAACCCAAGTTCCAGGATCCATATCTGCTGTGACAGTGTCTACCAATAGTACGCTGAATGTTCCTGCAGGTCCGTCTGTGACACTGGCTGTAAAATCTACATGTGTGGTGGCATTGAAACTTTGTTTTAATCTTCCGCTGAATGAATAATTTGTAATATCTAATATTACATTATCTTCTTTAACCTGAAAACTTCTGCGGAAGTCTGTGTTCTGGTTAATTGTTATGTTGTATGTGGCTGCCATTAGTTTATTAAACTCCCAATTAAGAATGCTAACCCTTGATATCCCCACGTAATTGTAAGATAGAGTAAGATCAGGTTAGAGAGGGTTGTTAAACTTTTGATTAATTTATCTACATCTTTCATATGAATGTCTCCTTGTTTTTTGTATACAAGTTTATTTATCTGTTTTGAAATCACCAGAAATGCCCAGGCGTTCCACAAGGAGAGAACACCTGAGCTACCACTCCTCACAGAACCCCCACTGTTTGGCTGGTACTGTATTTATAGCTTTTTTGTAAGATTTAACGGCATAATGATTTGAATCATTTAATGGCCAATAAAAAACCCCACATAGCTATAAGGGTGCTATGTGAGGTTAGTGATTATAAACTCTTATAATCTATTGCATCTCTGCAAATCCAATTGTAACAGGTTCAACAAAACCTTTATTTTGGTAACTGTATTTATCTTGACAATAGTTCAACCATAGTTTTTTAGCTTTGCGTTGACTGATTAATCCACGTTTTACACTGTG